>VOFE01000087.1_pt1 | contig 162000 bp, 207 predicted proteins | sample 5384071 | NCBI WGS metagenome assembly VOFE01 (sample SAMN12384724, study PRJNA508395) | human gut metagenome | isolation source: healthy gut D | host: Homo sapiens
TTCTAATACTTTAATAGATTTCTTAGTTCCACCTGCAAGAATCATACCCCGAGATTCTACACCTCTTAATTTAGCTGGTTTTAAGTTCTTTACAACAATTACCTTCTTACCAGGCATATCTTCTGGTGAATAGCTATCTGCGATACCTGAAACAATCTGTCTTACTTCTCCACCAATATCAATCTGTGATACAAGAAGACGATCTGCTTTAGGATGCTTTTCACATTTCTTTACTTCACCAACAACTAATTCTACCTTAGCAAAATCATCAATAGTGATTTCAGGTGTTTCATCCTTCTTTTCTGGAACAACTGGCTTAGCAGGAGTTAACTTTTCTACCTGTTTAGCTACTTCTTTAGGATCTAATCTTGCGAATAATACTTCTGGGTGATCAGTTACTTTAGTACCTGATTTATATGAACCAAAAGTATCTAACTTCATCATATCTCTTTCATCTGTATTGATCATATCTAAGATCTTCTTAGATGTACCAGGAATAAATGGTTCTAATGCGATAGCTGAGAATCTGATAGCTTCTACTAAGTTATAAAGTACTGTAGCAAGACGATCTTTCTTAGTTTCATCCTTAGCAAGAGCCCAAGGCATAGTATCATCAATATATTTATTAGTACGTCTTAATAATACATAGATTTCATCCAATGCCTTAGCAAGCTTGAATTCATTTTCTAACTTAATAGTCTTTCCTGGCATTGCGAGTGCGATTGATTTTAATTCGTCATCTACTGGTTCACATACATTTGTATTAGTGACAACACCATCAAAGTATTTATTACACATAGCGATTGTTCTGTTTACTAAGTTACCTAAGATATTAGCAAGATCACTATTAATACGTTCTACTAATAAGTCCCAAGTAATTGAACCATCGTTATCATATGGAATTTCATGTAATAAGTAGTATCTTACAGCATCTACACCAAATAGGTCTACTAAGTCATCTGCATAAATAACGTTACCTAAATGTTTAGACATCTTAGAATCACCCATTAATAACCAAGGATGACCAAATACCTGTTTTGGAAGTGGCAAATCTAAAGCCATTAAGATAATTGGCCAATAGATAGTATGGAATCTTACGATATCCTTACCAATAACATGTACATCTGCAGGCCAATATCTATCAAATAATGGATCACTATGACCATCTAAATCATAACCCAAACCAGTAATATAGTTACTTAATGCATCGATCCAAACATATACAACGTGTTTTGGATCAAAATCAACAGGGATTGACCAAGTAAATGATGTTCTTGATACACATAAATCCTGTAAACCTGGTTTTAAGAAGTTATTGACCATTTCATTCTTTCTTGATTCTGGCTGAATAAATTCTGGATGATCATTATAATACTGCATTAAACGATCCTGATATTTAGATAATTTAAAGAAGTATGCTTCTTCTTTAGCATCATGCACTTCTCCACCACAGTCTGGACACTTGCCATCTACTAACTGAGATTCTGTGAAGAATGATTCACATGCAGTACAGTATTTACCTTCATAATGACCTAGATAGATATCACCTTTGTCATGTAACTTCTTAAAAATCTTCTGTACCTGTTTTACATGATATTCATCAGTAGTACGAATGAACTTATCATAAGTAACATCCATCATATCCCAGATACGTTTTACTTCTGCAAAGCAACCTTATCTACATATTCCTTTGGTTCAATTCCAGCTTCTTTAGCCTTTAATTCGATTTTCTGTCCGTGTTCATCTGTACCAGTCTGAAAACGTACATTATAGCCCTGCTGTCTCTTAGCACGGCAGATTGCATCACTTAATACGATTTCATAAGTATTACCAATATGTGGTTTACCTGAAGTATAAGTAATTGCGGTTGTTAAATAGAAATCTTTTGGATCTTTCATATTTTTCCTCCTAAAAATAAAAAAACGTCCTTAATAAAGGACGAAATTATCGCGGTACCACCTTTTTACACTTACGTGTCACTCAATCTCTTAACGCGAGTTACGGTTATCCCTATTAGAGATAACAGCTCCCAGACCATCTTTCTAAAGCTTCACACTTATTTACACCAGCCATAAGTTCTCTATGCATTCACTTTAGTCTCTTCTGTTCATTGCTTTTACTTTAAAACTTTAACAAATTTCTACAACCTTGTCAATGATAGGGTTGTAAGTCCTCACATTATAAGAGATAGGAGTGAATATTTCATAGAGAGGTTCACTTTCAAAAGTTGAATATTTTTAAAGTTTTGAAAGTGAACCTCTACATTCATTATACTACATGAACAAGATGTCGCTTTCAAAAATGAAATTATTTAGATTTATTGAAAGAAATCAATACAAACAAAAGACCTTGTACTTGATTTGGTTATATGACAACTTATTTCCACATAAATTTCTTATCTTATTCACATTGAATTCATGTATTATATCTAGTATATTTTTTTGAATTATGTGAATTATATTCGTCTGTTGTATTAGAATGTGAAAGGTACTAGAATACTAAAGAAGGAAGTGATAGATATGGATTTAGAAAAGATTTTTAATGACCAAAAAACGTATTATGACACATTAATGACTAGAGATGTAAGTTTAAGAATAGATGCAATAAAACGTGTTAAGCTATGGATTAAAGACCATATGGACTTAATAGAAGATGCTTTAGAGAAAGATTTAGGTAAATCTAGAGGAGAATCCTATATGACAGAAATAGGACTTACTCTTGAAGCCTGTACATATACATTAAAGAATATTAAGAAATGGGTAAAGAAGGAAAAGGTAAAAACACCTCTTCATCAGTTCTTTTCTCGTTCTTATACGATTTATGAACCTTATGGTGTAACACTTATTATTTCACCTTGGAACTATCCATTCCTACTTGCGATAGAACCACTTATTGGTACTATTGCAAAGCAGGTAACTGTGCAATAGTGAAACCAAGTGAACAGACACCACATACTTCCGCTATTGTAGCACAGCTCATTGATACATGTTTTGATAAAGGACATGCCTATTGTGCTGAGGGTGGTTTAGAGGTTTCTAAGGAACTTGTGAATTTACCTTTTGATTATATTTTCTTTACTGGTGGTAAGAAAGCGGGTAGAGAAATCTATATGAAGGCGGCAGAAACATTAACACCTGTCACATTAGAATTAGGTGGTAAGTCTCCTGCTATTTTAACTGATATGATTCCTATGGAGATTGCGGCAAAACGTATTATATTTGGTAAGTTCTTGAATGCTGGTCAAACTTGTATTGCGCCTGATTATATATTAATTAAGGATAGTATGAAAGCGGCCTTTATTGATTATGCTTCTGAATATATTAAGAAATTCTTTGGTGAACATCCATTAGAAAGTGAAAACTTATGTAAGATCATCAATAAAGAACAATTTGATCGTTTAAAGAAGCTCTTGGAGAATCAGGATATTCTTATTGGTGGAGAAGTGGATGAAGAACATTTAAAGATTACACCTACTATTGTGAATGATGTGGATTTTGATAATCCTTTAATGGAAGAAGAAATCTTTGGACCTATTCTTCCACTCGTAGAATACAATAGAATTGAAGAAGCGATTCAATATATTAATAGTCATGATAAGCCTCTTGCCCTCTATTTATTCTCTAATGATTCATATCATGCCAATAAGTTTTTAGAGTTATGTAGCTTTGGTGATGCATGTATTAATGATACAGTGAGTCATTTTGCGACTAATACACTCCCATTTGGTGGTGTAGGTGCAAGTGGTATTGGTTATTATCATGGCAAGTTTACTTTTGAGACATTCTCTCATCGTCGTTCTGTATTACATAAGAGTACACGTATTGATTTACCATTTAGATATTATCCACTCACTGATGATAAAATGAAGTGGATCAAACGTTTCTTAAAGTAATACTTACGAACACTTAATGTGAGTGTGATTTCTTCTTAACCCTTTCTTTACTATACTGAGTGTAGTAAAAGAAAGGGTGATGGATATGAAGTACAATTTATACTGGTTAGGTTCAAAATTAGTTGCTGTTATGATTATAGGAACTATACTTCTATCTGCCACTCATTGATTGTAAGCTAGAGATTCATTTCTCTAGTTTTTTTTACTTAATATTCATTTATTCTTCTCCTTATGATGATATTTGTATATCTCTTATTATTCTAAACTAAGTATATAAAAGGAGACGGAACAATGAGATACGAAATTGCTTGGGCAGTATCTAAGATTATTTGTGTGTTAATCTTATTTGCCATCACCATGTATGCTGGTTATTCAATTCGTTAATCAGCATTTTTATTTAATTTCATGTATAATAATACATGAGGTGAATAAAATGGGTGAATATGATAAGTATTTTAATAAAGATCTTCATAAAGATTTAAATAAGAATTCCCATATTAAACATGTTATTGCAGTCACAAGTGGTAAGGGTGGTGTAGGTAAAAGTTTAATGACATCACTACTTGCAGTTATGATGAACCGTATTGGGTATAATGTAGGTATTCTAGATGCGGATATTACAGGACCTTCTATCCCTCGGGCTTTTGGTCTAACTGAGAAACTTTATGGAAATGATAAGGGTATTATTCCTGCCGAAACACGTACAGGTATTAAGATTGTTTCTTTAAACTTAATGTTGGATAATCCTACTGATCCTGTTGTATGGAGAGGAAGCTTAATATCTAATACAGTGACTCAATTCTGGACTGATGTCTATTGGGGTGAATTAGATTATTTATTTGTCGATATGCCTCCAGGAACTGGAGATGTTCCTCTTACAGTCTTCCAATCTCTTCCTGTAGATGGTATTATTACGGTGTCTTCACCACAGGAACTTGTCAGCATGGTTGTAGAGAAATCAGTGAATATGGCACAAATGATGAATATTCCTATTCTAGGTCTTGTTGAGAATATGAGTTACTATATCTGTCTGATTGTGGAAATAAACATTATTTATTTGGTGAGAGTCATATAGATGAAATTGCGAAGAAGTTTAATATTTCTACTGTATGTCGTTTACCAATGGATCCTGCAATCACTAAAGTCGTAGATGCAGGGCTTATTGAAACAATTACACAGATGGAACTTATGCCTATAGTGAATAAATTAATGAAGGAGGACTAATAAATGATTCAGCACGTTGTTGTATGGAAATTTAAAGAAAGTACAGAAGATCTACAAAATCAGTTTGTAGAAGGATTAAAGGGACTTGTAGGACAGATTGATGGTATCCGTTCTTTACATGTTGGAAGAAATGAAAACCCTAATGAAACATATGATGTTTCATTAGTTATGGAATTTGATAATATGGAAGATTTGTCAAGCTATGCAAATGATCCTAGACATTTAGCTGTTGCGAAAATCGCAAAGGAAAATGCTGAAGTAAGAGCTTGTGTAGACTTCACTATCTAATATAACTCAGGAATTATCCTGAGTTTTTTAATTACATATCTATTACATAACTTTCGTTGTATAATATAGTTATCATGTTTGACGGAGGATTATTATGAATACAGCTTTAGTAATTATGGCAGCTGGAATTGGTTCTCGTTTTGGTGGTGGAATCAAACAGTTAGAACCAGTTGGACCTAATGGTGAAATTATTATGGATTATTCAATCTATGATGCAATTCTTCGCTGGTTTCAACAAAATTATCTTTATTATTCGTAAGGATATTGAAGAGGAATTTAAAGAAGTTATAGGGAATCGTATTGAAGAAGTCGCTAAAAAGTATGATGTAGAAATTGCTTATGCATTTCAGGATTTAAAGGCATTACCAGAAGGTATTGAATGTCTGAAGGACGTACTAAGCCTTGGGGTACTGGACAGGCAGTTCTTGCTTGTGATGGTTTAATTCATGAACCATTCGCAGTTATTAATGCGGATGATTATTATGGTAAAGAAGCATTTGTACAGATTCATGATTTCTTATTAGACTATACACCTGAAAAGCCAAATCATCTTGCAATGGCAGGATTTATCTTAAAGAAAACATGTAAGAATATGCCAGCCACGTAGTGGCTGGCATCTATTTTTTATGCATAATGAATTCTTTGAAAACATCAAGGATCCACTTAAGGATGAATATATTTCTGTATCGCCTTGCTCCAGGTATTGGATACTGAACTGGATTCTCATTGCATAATGCTTCACTTCTTACTTCATAAGGTGTTTTCACACCAAATCTTCTTTGATATCTTTCATGACTGTAATATCTTATCCATTCTTTTATTGCCGCTTCTAATTCCTCTCTTGTTTCATATTTCTTGCCATAATGATATATCTCACATTTAAGTATTCCCCAGAATCCTTCCATTGGTCCATTATCAATGCAAACAGTGAACTCTGGACATGCTCTGTTCCATGCCATTATCCTTAAGCATACGTACAAATATTGGACTCGTATACTGGGTAGCCACCATCACTATGAAATAACGGATGTGCTCCTGGATTAGCGTCTACAGCTGATCTGAACGTATTGAAGACAAGTCTATTATCGTTATGGTCACTAATTGCATATCCTACTGGATATCTGTCATAAAGATCTAGTATCAGGCTTAGATATAGCTTATTTTCATTATTCTTTCCATATTTGAACTCAGTGACATCTGTTACCCATTTCTCATTAGGTCTTGATGCATTAAAGTCTCTTTTTAGATTATTCTTGGCTGTATTGTTGCTTTTTCTGACTGTACAGCTTCTTCTTTTTGGTCTTATGATTGACTTGATGCCAAGTATTTTCATCACCTTGTAGACCTGCTTGTCATTATAGTTCTTGTTTTCATCTCTGTTTATTCTATCTGTCATCATTCTGTAGCCAAGCGTATGATTGAACTTCTCATCATACTTTCTTATAAAGTCTGCCAGTTCCTCATTTTCAAGATCTCTTTCGCTCTTATTGCGTCTAAGCCATTTATAATAATTCGCCCTCTTTACACCTAATATCTCAAGCATAGCTGATAGGCTTACCTCTTTGTCTTCTTCCTTGATTTCCTTGATTGACTGATATTCATTCTCGAATTTGCTTGTTCTGCATTTCCTCTCCTTTCTATCTCCTCCACTTTTTTTAACAGTCTTATCTCCAGATGAGCCCTCTCCAGCTCACGCTCCTTTTCTCTCAGCTGTTTCTTTAGAAGGCCAAGCTCATCTAGCTCCTCATCCTTTTTACGGCGCCCACGTCTGTCTGATAAGCCTTCTTCACCTTTTTTCTCTGTACTTTCTAACCCAGTTAAATACATTTGAATATGTCACATTAAACACTTTGCACGTTCCCTGATAATCAAGATCATGTTCCATGCAATATTTTACTATCTCTATTCTTTCTTCTTTTGTAACTTTTCTGCACTTTGTCATATAGATTTCTTTGCCTCCAGGAATATAATCCTTTAATTCTATATGATCATTATATAACTTTACCCATGCAAGTACTGTCCCACATGCAGGAATTTTATACTTTACTGCGATATCTCTTAGTGAACCCTCTCCAGCCAGATATGCTTCTACGACCTTCCTTTTAAACTCTTTTGTATATGATTCATTTGCAGGCTTCTCATCAAATGCAGAATCGCCATATGCTTTAAAGATTCTAATCCACCTTTCAATTGTAGTTTTAGATACATTTATTTCTTCTGCCAGTCTAGAAACTGATTCACTACCATCTAAGTACCTTCGACATATTTCAATTTTTTGTTCCTTAGAAAACTTAGAACCATTCATTACCTTTTTTTCCTTCCCATAAGAAAAACCTCCTCAGCAAACAGTTTAAGCTTACCTTTTTCAATGTAGAACCACTGATCATTATACTGAGCTAGTCCTGTATAATCAGAATTAACTGCACCTTTTTTCAATATAGTACCAGTCATTACCATACTGGAATAAGCCATTGAAATCTTTGTTGACTGTATAATTTACCATCTTCCACATAATACCAAGTACCTGTTCCATTAACCTGTGCAAGAGTAGTTTCATGTACAACCTGTCCATCCTGCATTAAGTACCAATCACCATCCACGTAAACTAGATTAGCTTCTGTAGAATGATTATAAGTGACTGTAACTGTTTTAACACCATCAGTATCACCTTTTACTGTATAGTTATAGTTACCTTTTGATGCATAATAACCATTAACTTTTGGAAGTGTAATTGTCTTTGTGTCACCAACATTTACATTTACATATTCAGTCTTAAGAACTTCTTTTTCTTTATTCACGATATTGATTCTTGTAGTCTGAACCTTACCTAAAGACACTGTATCTTTATAGAACTTTAATGACTGTAATGCATTACCCTGGATATCAAATAATGTTGCGTTATCCCAGCTTGATCCACCCCATGAAGGCTGACCATTATAATACATTTCATCGTCTGGTGCATAACCTACAGCACCCTTAGAAGCCCATCCAGTACCATACTTATCAGCGACTTCTTTATTGTACTCCCAGTTAGTCCATCCGGCTTTCACTGGAATCCATCCTGGCTCCCAATAGAAGCCACCTAAACCGTTATCCTGTTCAGTAAGAACCTTATACATATCAGTTAATTCATCTACGACCCTGAGGACCAATTTCATACTGATAAAGTCCATAATCAGAACCGATAGAGTTTGGTGTACCATCACCATCTTCATAACTGTTAACCCATGCAGTTTCCATAACCGCAAATAGCTTTCCTCTTTCTTTTGCAAGAGTCTGTACATCCCTTAACATATCAGGTGTATTCCACCAGAATGGGTAATAAGAAGAACCTAAAACATCATAGTCTACATTTCCTTTTCCCATGCATCCATGATCATAGAATAGATTTGACGATTAGGTGTTTCAATATGTAATGTAACTAAAGCATCTGGAAGAATTTCACGTACTGCTTTAGAACCTGCATTTAAATAACGGTCTAATACAGAATACTGAGATTCATTTTTCCAAACAGAATTATTACTGTCTTTATTATGAATACCAGCCATACCTTTGGTAATTTCATTACCAACCTGTACCATACCTACATCAACACCTGCATCTTTAAATTTCTGTAAAGTATCTTTAGTGAAGTCATGGATATTTTCACACATCTTATCTGGATCATTAGCATCCTTCTGCCATGCTTTTGGTAGAATCTGTTTTGCAGGATCTGCCCAGAAATCAGAATAATGGAAGTCAACAAGCACCTTCATACCATACTTAGTTGCTTCTTTACCAATCTTTAATCCATTATCTACAGTGCTATCTCCACCACCGTATGTTTCACCTTTTTCATTGTATGGATCATTCCAGATTCTTAAACGGATATAGTTAACACCATTATCCTTTAAGATTTTCATTAATGGCTGTTCTTTGCCATCATAATCATAATATTTAACACCTGCATTAGTAAGTGCTACATATGATCCAACATCTACACCTCTGATTGTAGATTCAGACATATTAGAAATCTTATTAATAGTGACATTCTTTTCCTTTAAGCCAGTATCATCACCATATTCATAAGGATCTCTGTATGAATCAATATCAATATTCCAACCCTGTGCAAAACCAAATACAGCAAGAGAAGTCTGTGCAAGTCCCTGTTCATTAAAGAAACCATTCCAGCTTCCTACATATTCAGCTTCATCATAAATTAAACCACCTGCATTACTATCACTAATAGAAGCACTTAATAAATTATAAATGCTGTCTGCCTGTGTTTCATTAGATGCTGTTTCATCAGCATTCTTACGTGGGAACTTGATGTTAGAAACAATTAACTGCTTATCTCTTTGCCTTTTCTTTTACTGTAGTACGTAATGTTTTAACATAATCATTAATACCATTACGATCAGCATAAAGATTAACACCTAAATAGCTATAGTCTACGCCTGCATAACCTAGCTTTTCAATCACATACTGAATGCCTTCAGCATCATCAGTCTTTGCAAAACTTAAAGCTGTTTTAACACCTTTTTCATTAATAAGTTTAGAGATGGTAGCCATTGCGACAAAGCCATCCCATCCTCCGTCTTCAGTTAGACCAAGGAAATTATAATTCACTTCATTTCCAATAGTCATCATAGTAGGTAAAGCATCATTCTTACTTAAAGTATTCAGTACTTCCTTAGTATAGTCTGTTGCCTTTTCTACCGCATTATCCTGAGTCCATCCTGCAGGTAATTGCTGACTATTTGCATAAGTAACATCATCAGAATAGAATAATGTGATGTTTGTTTTTAAGCCTGCTTCTTTAGTCTGCTTTAATTGTTTTGATAGCACTATCTAGTGTATAACATTTAGTTTTATCACTTGATGTGTCGGATTTACTGCAACCTTGACAGAAATCGTATTAATTCCCTGTCCCTGTACAAACTTAAATAGGTTATCAATTTTGACGCTCTTGTAATTGTAATACGTTTTACCCCATTCCAAATCCTGCTGGTAATGAGTAAAATCTGCGCCTAATACAGTCTGATCGTTAATGCCTTCAATCTTCTTGTAATCAGCTACAGAACGACTCAATGATGTTGCAGTGACTTGATTGTTGTTATGCATAGTTGGTACTGGAGTTACTGCGCTTACACCAGACATACCCATCGAACAAACAAGCGCTGCACTTACAAAACTTGTAATCAACTTTTTTGTTCATATATATCTCCCTTCCTCTTATATAGTATGAAAATATATTAACATAATTTCACACAAAGAACCATCCAATGTGACATAAAATGACATATATAAGTATAAAAAGCTATATTTAGACATTAAAAAACCTTCTCACGAAGGTTTATAATGATAAGAAGAAATCTTGCATCTTCTTAGCTTCTGTATTTATTTCTAGATTACGTTTTTCAAATGCTTCAATATTAAAATGCTTAGATTGATGAGATGCTTCTTCGATTGCTTCTACCCACTTGTCTACTGCTTCATCCGTAATAGGGAACATCTTCACATTATCATTCACAATAGAGGCTAGAGAAATAGTATCAGAGATCATGCATGGTAATCCATTGGCTTCTGCTTCTAATAAAGCGACACTTAAGCCTTCAAAACGAGAAGGGAAGATATATTGATCCATAGCCTGGATATAATCACTCACATTACTCTTAATACCTAAAAACTTTACATCTTCTTCAATACCATATTCTTTAACCCGATTTTTAAGTGTTTCTTTATCTTCACCATCTCCAATAAGTATCAACATATACTTACCAGGATATCTATGATCCAACTCATTAAATACCTTTAATAGATAGGGATGATTCTTCTGGAAATGGAATCTCCCTGTATGACCTAATACAATCTTATCACCTGCATGAAGTTCTTCTCTTATAGATTGTCTGACTTCTTCATTTGGTTTAAAAAGTTCACATCCACCGCATTATTAATCAATTTATAGTTAGGTAATACGGCATGCTTTCCAAAGAACCATTCATTCGCATCTTCTGAACATGTCCAAAAGTCTGTCGCATATTTTCTAATCTGTGTTCTATTGAACTTATGTAAACATCCTCTTAAGAAGCTATCTCCATTAGCCGCATTATGACAATGAATAATACGTGTAGGGATACCATATTGTTTAGCCTTCTTTAGGTAATCAATATTCGCAAGCGAACATGTATTAAACCAGATAGCTTTATATTCAGAAGCATGAGTCTTAAAGAAGTTTTCTAGCGCTTCAGAGAAAGCTTTTCTATCCTTACTTCTTGCAGGAATACGATAAATAGTACCACCTAAGCTTAATATTTCTTGTTCATGTGCAACTACTTCAGTATTACATAAGAAATCAAATTGTACACGTGTACGATCTAGATGGCGATAGTAGTTCATAATAACAGCTTCCATACCACCTGGATTATCTGTAATTCCAAATACTAGTACTTTCATAATCTACTCCTTATTTACTCTTAGAAAACTGTTTCTGTCTTACTTGTCCTACAAGTAATGCGAATCTATTCATCTTATGTTTTAAGAACCATAATGGTACTTTACGTGTCATAGACATACCATTATAGTTAGAGTTCTTTATAGCACGTTTAAATAAATCATTCTTCATTAATGCCTTTAAAGAAGACATCGCTTGATCTTTATTTTGTGGATGTGCACAATAATTCACTAGAATAAGTAATACATGATAACTTACAAAGTTATAGAATAATGTTTCTATATTCTTATCTTCTGCCATGATATCTTTTAAGTCTTCTTCTACTGCTTTCATAGATAAGAGGAATTTATCTGCATAAGCTGTATCAAACTTACGTACTGCAGATTGATCATTGAATATATAATGAACTAAAGGATGTTCATCACCTACAATAACACTCCAGTTCTGTGAGGCACGTGCACAATATTCTGCATCTTCTGCAAGACTTAATTATTCATTTAATAATACATTTTCAATAGTAGAAGCTTTAATGAGTTTACCCCAGCAGAATCCTACACCTGCCTGTACATTTAACAGATCCTTTAAATAATCCTTCCAGTCCTTATACATTGTATCTCTTATATAGTGAAGCATCTTTTCACTATGATCACTATAGTCTCTACTATAATTACAAATCACACAATCTGCCTCTGCTTCTACTGCATGATTTAATAGTATTTCACAGGCATTACTTTCAATCCAGTCATCTGCATCTAAGAACATGATATAGTCTCCCTTAGCTGTTTTTACACCTAAGTTTCTACCAGAACATACACCGCTCTTAGAATTCTTTACAACTGTCACACTCTCTTTTGTATTTAATTCACTTAAAGTATCCTGCAACGCATCATTACATCCATTATCAATAATAATCACTTCTACATAATCATAAGTCTGATTGAGACAGCTTTCGATTGTCTTATTGAAATAAACAGGATTTCCACGATATACAGGAATAATAATAGATATTAAACTCTTCATTATTCAAATACCTCTTTTACTTTAGCTAGTGCAAATTTGCAATAACTGCATCCATATCATAATACTTATATTCTCCAAGTCTTCCACCAAAGATCACTTTAGTTTCTGCATCGCCTAGCTTCTTATATTCTGCATATAAGGCACCATTCTTTTCATCATTGACTGGATAGTATGGTTCATCTCCTAGATTCCATTCAGAGCTGTATTCTCTACTGATAACAGTCTTTGGCTGTGTTCCAAATTCAAACCATTTATGTTCAATGATTCTTGTCCAAGGTGTTTCTGCATCCGTATAGTTTACTGCCGCATTTCCCTGGAAATTTGGCTTATCTAATACTTCTGTTTCAAATCTGACTGATCTGTATTCTAGTGTTCCTAGCTTATAGTTGAAGTAGGCATCGATAGGTCCTGTATAAACAACCTTATCTGCTAAGCTATCTAGTTCTTCCTTGTTTTCTAGATAATCTGTATTCAATCTTACTTCAATACCTTCCAACATGTTTTCTACCATCTTTGTATATCCACCCATTGGAATACCCTGATATAACGCATTGAAATAGTTATTATCAAAAGTAAGTCTTACTGGTAATCTCTTGATGATGAATGATGGAAGTTCATTACATGGTCTTCCCCATTGTTTTTCTGTATAGCCTTTAATGAGCTTTTCATAGATATCTCTACCAACTAATGAAATAGCCTGTTCTTCAAGGTTCTTTGGTTCTCCCTTGATTTCCTGTCTCTGTTCTTCAATCTTGGCAAGCTGCTTCTTCTGGAGTCACTACTCCCCACATCTTGTTGAATGTATACATGTTGAATGGAAGAGAATATAGTTCTCCCTTATAGTTTGCAACAGGTGAGTTAGTGAATCTATTGAATTCTGCAAACTGAGTAATATACTGCCATACTGCCTTATTATTTGTATGGAAGATATGTGCACCATACTTATGTACATTGATGCCTTCTACTTCTTCTGTATAGATGTTTCCGGCAATATTAGGTCTCTTATCAATGACAAGAACCTTCTTTCCTCTCTTATTGGCTTCATGCGCAAAGATTGCGCCATAAAGACCTGATCCTACTACTAGATAATCATATTTCATATTGATGTCCTTCTTTCGTCTCTTCAATAATACCATAATATCCAAAATAAAACGAGGGTCGATATCATACAACCCCCGTCACTAAATTAGTTTGTTTTCTTTTCTGCTTCTTTAGCTTCCTGTTCAGCTTTTTCTACATCAAAGATTTTCTTTTCAGTATCAATCTTCTTACCATCACACATAGCGTTGATGTATTTAGAATTTAATTCAATACTGTCTTCATCTGGGATACAATACCATAATTTAGTCTTAGGCATTGAGTAACCACCAGTCTGCATCACACCTTCACCCTTAAGGAATGATTTCTGGAAATCCCATTTAATGTTGTCATCTAACTGCTTATTAACTAAAGCTCTGATACTTGAAGATGGCATATTAGTTGTAAATGTATCTTTGATAGAATCTAAGATTTCACTATAGTTAGTTAAGATCTTTGGAGATACTGCTTTCTTGATAATAGCCTGTAATACTGCCTGCTGGTTTTCAGTTCTATGCTGGTCACCAGACTGGTATGTATAACGTTCTCTTGCGAATGCAAGGGCCATACGTCCATCCATATGTACATTTCCCTTAGGAATCTTAATACCATGGTCTGTATAAGGAATAAATGCCTTATCAGAATAAATATCAATACCACCTAATGCATCAACTAACTGGATAACTGACTGGAAATCAACTCTTGCATAGAAATCAATGTTGATGTCTAAAAAAATCTTCGATAGTCTTTATACTGTTTTCTGTTCCACCATATAAAGCGGAATGAGTTAATTTATCTTTCTTGCCACAGTTTGCAAGTTTTACATAATAGTCTCTAGGAATACTTGTCATTAACATCTGACCGTTGTTTGGATTAATAGTTACTAATAGGTTAACGTCTGAACGGCTGTTTTCATTTACACCTCCACGAGAGTCAACACCACTAATATAACATACGAATGGCTTCTTAGTTACATTAACATCAGAAGCAGTATTTTCTACTTCTTCTACAATCTTTTCCTGCCATAATACTTTAGTCTTTGATTCAAATTTACTATAAGTTTCTTTGATCATTTCACGATAGCTTTCATTTAATAGGATTGCATCACAATCACCACTATATAAGTCTGATGCAAGCTTCGCATTATCATCTTCACCATTACCATGGAAACTGATCTGTTTCTGTAGTTTTTCTTTTACCTGCATCGCTTTCTTTTTATCGTTTGCGTAGTAATCGATTGTTTTTCCTTTTAATGAAGAAACATTCTTATAACCACTGCTTTTTAATACTACTAAAGAATAAGTAGTTGTTTCAGTACCTACATTAGTAAGAGATGAAAGGAATGAATCACCTTTGATAATCTTACTAGTACCAAATACCATTGCGATACTTAATAAAAGAGACACTATTTTACCAATTAAAGGTCTTGCAACTTTTTTCTTCTTTGATGGCATAGTCAATAAGAACATGAATAGCCATAATACTACTAATACCGCGAATCTTCGCCATTAAATACTTTGTAGGTAAGATTCCAATCTTAACTACGAAGAATGCAAGCACTGCAGATACAACAGCCTGGATACCTAGGACCAAGGCACGTGATGTAATAAACTTCATAACTACCTCCTATAATTCGGGTTCATTCGTCATTATACTCGTAAATGAAAAAATGAAAACCTTTAAGGTGATAATTACACAAAAATTACATATCATCTTCATAAACGAGTAAAATATAACTATTTATTCAAGTCTTTTTTGATTCTTGTTGTACTGATTTCAGGAGTTCTAGGTAAGTATACTACTTCTGCACCTTCTTCTTCTAAGAAGTCAAACTGCCCTTTCCAGTCATCTCCCATGACAAAAGTATCAACATGATATTCATGAACATCTTTACGTTTCTGATCCCATGCACATTCAGGAATAACTAAATCTACATATCTAACTGATTCTAGTAACTGTTTTCTCTGTTCATAAGTAAAGTAACACTTCTTCTGTTTTTCATTCCAGTTGAATTCATCTGTTGATAAACCAACGATTAAGTAATCACCTAATTCTTTAGCTCTTCTTAATAGGTTAATATGACCATAGTGTAATAAGTCAAAAGTCCCATAAGTAATAACTCTCTTCATTCCACTTTTCCTCGTCTTTCTTAATACTGACTCTTCAAATACATCATTAATAGATGGAAGAGGTGTTTCTGATTTTAAATCTCTCTGTAATAATGCATTGACTGCATCCTTTGGATTCAAGCCTTCATTAACGATTTTATTGACAGTCATTACAATAGGCATATCCACTTTATAAGTTTCTGCAAGCTGAACAGCTGCAGGTAATGCATTAATACCTTCTACAACCATTCCTACTTTCTTAACTGCCTCTGCTGATGTCTTACCTTCACCAATCAAATGACCTGCCTGGTTGTTTCTACTGAATTCACTTGTACAAGTCACAATCAAGTCACCCATACCAGTTAAACCACTAAATGTATGTGGTGTACAGCCAATTCTACCACCAAGTCTCTCCATTTCTGCAAGACCTCTTGTAATTAAAATGCTGCACGGGCATTATCACCATAACCTAAGCCACCAGAAATACCAGCAGCTAACGCAATAATATTCTTTAATGCACCACAGATTTCAATTCCTTTCACATCGTTATTTGTATACACACGCATAAAAGGACTACTAAAGAACTTCTGTACATATTTAGCCGCATCTAGATTCTTACATGCTGATACAATGGCAGTAGGTAATCCTCTTGCCACTTCTTCTGCATGAGTAGGACCAGATAATGCGACAAAATGTAATGTGTCATTATCAAGTACATCTTCAATAACTTCAGTTAAAGTCATGAATGTATCTGCTTCAATACCTTTCGCAACATCCACAATAATCTGATTGTCTTTAATGTAAGGTTTAGCCTTTTCAGCTGTGCTTCTTACAAATACAGAAGGTACCGCAAACATAATAATATTCTGATTAGTACATGCTTCTTCTATATCTGTTGTATAACGAATAGTTTCAGGAAAATCAACACCAGGAAGTTTTGGATGTGTATGTGTTGTGCTTAACTGTTCCACTTCCTGTGGAAGGGCAGACCACACTGTTACTTCCTTATCACAATTAGCCAGCATTCTTGCAAGAGCCATACCCCAAGTACCAGCTCCTAAAATACCGATTCTCTGTTTATCAGGCATATCTCTGATTTCCTCCTTCATATGAATATAATTATTTTACATCATTCATATTCATTAGTCATTACAATAAAAGTATACCCTTTATTGTTTTATAAGTCAAAAAGCGCAATTATGCGCTTTTATGTTTTAACTCTAAAGATTTGTGTCAATATTTCAATGACAAGTTTTTCTTTCATGATAATGAGTACAAGACCATATACACCAAAGAACAAGATAGCTGAAATAACGAGTGTAATGAATACATGTAGATTTAATGCAGTCACCCAGAAAGATGCAAGTGATGCAATAATAATCGCAAGAATAATCTTTAAGTATTTAATATCACTAAAGGCTGTTTTGATTTCATTCTTTAACGCAATACACTGTACGACCATAACCGCAAATTCTGCAAGTAATGTACCAATTGCAAAGCACCACTTGATTGATACACTGGAATCAATAATGCATTAACCACTAAGTCAATGACTGCACCAACTATTTCAGATACAAGTACAGCTTTTTCATATCCTAATGGGACAAGAATTTGAATACCTAAGATATTTGTAATACCAATAAGGAGTAGGGTAGGCATGATAAGTGCATAGGTACAACTGCTGGCGCAAAGGCATCACCGATAAAAAAGAAGATACCCTGTTTTGCGAAGAGAATGAAATAAATCATCATTGGGGATGCAATAATGAATACGAAATTTAATGCTTTTCTACTTAGTTTCTGAAATTCATCCATCTGCTGGTGTTCAATATAATAAGCCGCTCTAGGAAGTAATACAGTACCTAGTGAAGTAACGATAGATACTAAAATATTCTTAATCTTAACAGCTGCACCATAGTAACCAACATCTGCATTAGTAGCCATGAAACCTAACATAACTGAATCTAGATTAGTATAGATTGTAGTTGCACAGCTCATCGCAAAGAAGATAGCGACTGGCTTGAAATGTCTCTTGAAATTATAATGTCCAACTGGTTTTAAACCAACATACTTGTGGGCATTTAATAAGTTAAGAATAAATGAAGCACTTCTTTCGCAAATACTGTAATACCCGCATACATGACATAATCGTTCTTTGAACGAACTAGCAAGAACATCGCAATAAGTCCAATAAACTTAAAGATAATAGAACGAATAGTGATATATGTATACTGTTCTAAAGCTTTATAGAGCCATTCCATACCTATTGTAGTAAGTAGGATAGTACTACTAGTAATTACATACAACATCTTATCAGATGCAAGCTTTGGAACTGCGAATAACGCAACAATAAACGCAACATAAGAGATTACAGTCATGACAAGATTTATAATTAATAATTCTTGTGTTGTTCTTGTGAGTTTTTCATGATCATCTCTTACCTGTGCACATACTTTAATACCATATGTCGGAATACCTAACTGTGCAAACATTGAGAAATAAGTAATCAATGATGTCGCAAAGTTAACCTGACCTGTTCCTGTAGGCCCTAATAGTCTCGATACATATGGGAATGTAATAAGTGGGAATATGAATGAAGACATTGTAAGTAATGCATTCATAATGAAATTCAACTTAAGTGATTTCTGTTTTTTCATACAAAACCTCTCTTTCCTTGTTACAAACCGCAAATATTATAAATCAAAAATAATAAGAGTTAAAGAAGAAAAAGAGGCTTTAAGCCTCTTCAATTTCTTTGATTGCCTGAGTTAGGTAATATCCATTTTTAAGTCTATTAGAAACAACTGCGACATTTTTAACCATTTCGAAGTATTCTTCTTCACTTAGACTTGCAAATTTTGCTCCAAGTTCATCTAAAGAGTTGACTGTGATACCTAAGCCATGTTCTTCTACAAATTTAGCTTCTGCAAACTTCCTTCCAGATTACTACTGGAATACCAGATACTAGATATAAAGATAATTTATGAGGATTATTATATTTTAAGTACTCTCCTGTATTACCATCACATTTTTCAATAGAACTTCCATCCCATACTAAACCAAAACCACTATATAACTGGTTATTGATTTGATCAGGTGGGAAAGCACCATGATAAGTAATATTAGATGCAAGAATATCTTCATTTAAATGTACACCATATAAATCAAAATGAACTGCTTTAATATCCTTTAGCTTTGCAAGATAGTTACTCTTCTTTTCATCTAGGTTACCTGCAATACTTACTGAACGATCAAACTTGATTGTATTATTTGATTCACATAAATAGTCAAAGATATGAAGATTATGAATCTTTTCTCTGTTTACTCCTTGTGTGACTAAATAGTCAATCATACAATCGTTATGCGCAATAATATAGTCAGAGATGTCATACATCTTATGATCCATATATTCAAAATCATCCTGAGCATTTAAGAATAGCTTTCTTAATGAGTCTAAGTCATGAATAAGGAATGCTAGCTTGATATGCTTTTTTCTGTTTTACCTTCTCTAGGATATCAATATATTTCTTATTCACATAAAGAGGATGGGGCACTACAAGTAAAGCACCTTCATCAATCTTATTTAAATGATTGAAGGCTAAAAAGTTATGTACCTTCTTGATATACTTGTTTCCTGATTTATAAAGATTAATTTCAAATGGTTCATAACCATTCTGATGAAGAATCTTATTACAATCTTGAACAGCTTTAGTACTGGCATCAAGATTAGAATCAATTGTGACCTGTAAATAATATTTTTTCATAACTGTTTTCCTTTCTTTAATCATCTAAGTAGGATTTTAATCTCCTAGCTTCTGTATCGATATCAAATCCTTTTTCTTTGATGATATCCGTATATTTATTTCTATCAATGTCTCTTGAAGTGAATTGACTATAAATCATATCTGCCCATTCTACAGGAGATTCATCTAATGAAATATATGTAAGTAAATCTGTAATCCCTACACTTTTTGGGACAACTGTCTTGGAAGTAAAGGATAACAGTCCAGAAGCCTGAGCTTCTAATAATGATATACCAAATCCTTCAAAGCGAGAAGGGAAAAGGAATATATCAGCCGCTGATAGTAATTCTGGGATATCGCTACGTAAACCTAATAGCTGTACACTATCAGTAAGATTCAATTCAGAAATCTTCTGTTCAAGTTCACCTCTTAATTCACCATCACCAACTAATACGAGTTCAAAACGATCATCCCTGTTCTTTAATTCGTCAAAGATATCAATCGGGAATAACTGGTTCTTTTGATAAGTGAATCTTGCAGTATTCATTACGACAATCTTATCTTCAGCGTGGAGATCTTTACGATAAGTTGCTCTGACCTCTCTATCATATTTAAAACGATCTGTATCTATCGCATTATTAATGACATGATAACGAGAACTTTGTCTTACATCATCTTCAAAGAAGAATTCTCCCGCAAGTTCTGAGCAAGCCCAGTAATCAGTGGCATACTGTTTTACTTTCTTTTTATTCTTATAATGCATGAACTTATAGAAGAGTGCTTTCTTACCTTTCATCATGAAATCATTATTGTGTGCATGTACAATCACTTTTTCAGGAGAACATAACTGTGCATATTTCAATAAACCAAAATTACCTAAATCACAGGCATTAAACCAGATGATATCATAATGATGATGTTGAAAGAAATAAGTCAATTCCTGTTTAAATTCTTTAGCCTGTTTAAACTGACTTGATTTAATTGTATAAATTCTAGAATTATTATCTAGAATCTCGACTGTAAGCACATGTCTCAAATGTAGTAAGGAAATCTATTTTAAAGGTGTCTTTTAATTTTCTAAAGTATGTCATTAAAAAGCTTTCTATGCCACCAGGATTAGGTGTCATTCCAATAATCAATACACTCTTCATAATAAGCCTCCATTTGTATTAAGGCAAAGATCTTAAATCTTTGCCTTAATGATTAATTAAATTCCTTTTTAACTCTGTCTAATGCAGCTGCAATAACTGCATCCATATCATAATACTTATATTCTCCAAGTCTTCCACCAAAGATCACTTTAGTTTCTGCATCGCCTAGCTTCTTATATTCTGCATATAAGGCACCATTCTTTTCATCATTGACTGGATAGTATGGTTCATCTCCTAGATTCCATTCAGAGCTGTATTCTCTACTGATAACAGTCTTTGGCTGTGTTCCAAATTCAAACCATTTATGTTCAATGATTCTTGTCCAAGGTGTTTCTGCATCCGTATAGTTTACTGCCGCATTTCCCTGCAAATTTGGCTTATCTAATACTTCTGTTTCAAATCTGACTGATCTGTATTCTAGTGTTCCTAGCTTATAGTTAAAGTAGGCATCGATAGGTCCTGTATAAACAACCTTATCTGCTAAGCTATCTAGTTCTTCCTTGTTTTCTAGATAATCTGTATTCAATCTTACTTCAATTCCTTCAAGTATATTCTCAACCATCTTTGTATATCCGCCCATTGGAATTCCCTGATATAAAGCATTAAAATAATTGTTATCAAAAAAAGTAAGTCTTACTGGTAATCTCTTGATGATGAATGATGGAAGTTCATTACATGGTCTTCCCCATTGTTTTTCTGTATAGCCTTTAATGAGCTTTTCATAGATATCTCTTCCAACCAGTGAAACTGCCTGTTCTTCCAGATTCTTTGGCTCTCCCGTAATTTCCTTTCTCTGCTCTTCTATCTTCGCCTCTGCTTCTTCCGGTGTCACCACTCCCCACATCTTGTTGAATGTATACATGTTGAATGGAAGAGAATATAGTTCTCCCTTATAGTTTGCAACAGGTGAGTTAGTGAATCTATTGAATTCTGCAAACTGCGTAATATAATTCCATACTTTCTTATTATTTGTATGAAAAATATGTGCACCATACTTATGTACATTGATGCCTTCTACTTCTTCTGTATAGATGTTTCCGGCAATATTAGGTCTCTTATCAATGACAAGAACCTTCTTTCCTCTCTTATTGGCTTCATGCGCAAAGATTGCGCCATAAAGACCTGATCCTACTACTAGATAATCATATTTACTCATTTAAGTGTCCTCCTTGGTTAAATAGTAAATCATGTAATACTGGAATAATCATAAAACTGATAACTGAAACTGTGATAGTAAATAATCTAGGATTTATTAAACTAGATGTTGTAATCACAAATGAAATAAATAGTAACCCATCTTTCTTAGTTTTTATAAAGATGCCAGATCACTATTGAAATAATCGCAAAGAATGCGATAAAGAAGATCCATCCATTTTCAAATAAGATTCTCATATACTCATTATCAATGAAGTTACTTCTAATAATAGTACCCTCATTCTCTTTACTGAGGAAATAACCGACTAAATCAATATTTGAACCAAATAAACTTAAACCATAACGTTTAAAATCATAGAATGTCTGATAAAGTCTATTTGAAAATATATGATTGAATTTCTGTGCAACTTTGAAGATAATACTATTCACATTCATTGTATTGAAGATGAATCCATATAACATCACAAGAATATAGCTTCCAATTGGGAATAATGGAAAACATGTCGCATAGACTTTTTTAAAGAATTCTACTACATTCTTGAATTTATCAAGAATACCTACAGAATTCATAAAGATACCAATAAGAATACATTCTGATATCAACATTTCTGTTCTTGAATCTGTTAAGAAATAAGAAAATACAATAAGAAGCTGATATAAGCCTAGCTTTTCAGGACTGATTTTAAAATTCTTCTTATATGAATAATAGAGAATCATAAATAGGACGAACTGAGAAACGTAAGTAGGATAACCAAATCCTAGAGAATGTCTCATTGTACCATCTGCTCTCATATTGACATAATCATGCATAAGTCCAAATGAACTTAATGTCGTAATAAGAATTAATGAAATAAACTGTGCAGAGAAGATTATATTTAATACATCTTCAAAATCAAAACAGCTTGCATAAATAAGCGTAAATAATAAGAAAACCCAAGCCTTGTTTTTAGTGAGTAATAAGTTCATCACAATACTAAATAATGCGAGTAATACAACACCTGCCACAAAGTACTGCTTCTTATCAAAATACTTAATTTTGTTTATATAACTCTTTAAGTCTAAAGTTCTTAACTTTCTGCATATTACAAACAAGAAATATACATAACAAACATATCTCAACAACTTACATAAAGTGGTGCTTTAGAAAAACTAAAGCTTAAAGTAGTGATCTAAAAATAATGTAAAATAATAAATAGCTAAAACGACTAAACCCATTTGTGTTGTCGTTAATTTCTGTATAAATGTTTTTACTTTATTGATCATTGAATACCCCCTCAATTAATGCATACTCATATATCTAAAGCTATATGGTGCGCCACTAAAGTTACAAATAAGACCAGTGACACTCACATTAATTACGTATCTCTGTCCCTGATGAATCACAGGAATAAGTGCATAGTCACGCATTGCGACTCTTTCCGCGTTTAAGAATGCATAATAACGTTCATCGACTTTGTGCATTGACTGCAGCTGTACAGAAGTTATTAAATTCATTACTACAATAATGATTAATACCTTGATTATTAACTGCAAGAGGGGCTAAATAATCATAAGCATCATTACATGTACCTTTAATACGTAATAAAGATAATTCTGCCTGTTCATAATCCACTGTATTCACTTCTTTTAAATACAACTTAAATTGTTTAGTTGATTCAAGGTCTTTTTAATCTCACTTGCAATAAGCTTTGATTGTGGATATTCTTTTGTATAAGTTAAAGTAAAAGTAAAATTCTTTAACTTATATTCTTTAAAGCTTAGATAAAGATTTCTTCGCTTCTTTTTTATTATGTTTCAACTTATATTTAGAGGCATCTCTCATAAACTGCTTCTGTGAGTTGAAACAGATACCCATAGGAAGTAAGCCTTCAGCTTTCTTAGTTCCGTCATTTAATACATTTTCATCATATTTATCTCTTCTTAGTAGTAAAGACATTGCTTCACGTACTCTTAAGTCTGACAAATACTGATCTTTGAAGTTAGGTACTAAATCCCACATCACACTATCATTATCTGCAGTGCTTGAATCTTTTCCATCATATTTCTTCGCTTTCTCACCAGTCACTGATGCAAAATCAATCTTACCTTCATCAAATAACTGATTTTCTCATCATTACTGATTCCAAAAAGCATATTCACTTGATCAATATTTGATTTACTCGCAAAGTAACATGTCTTATTCTTCTTTAAAGTAATCTTATCTTTAGAAATAGAAGACACCTTATATGTCCCACATGATAATAGTGTCTTAGGAGAAGTAGCGTACTGATCTCCCTGTGCTTCTACAAACTTCTGATTTAATGGGAAGAAGACTGGCTGAGTCACTAAATCCATAAAACGTGTTGTCTTATATTGAAGATGTACAACCAATTTCTTATTTTTTACATAAACACCTAAAGTATCTGCAGGTTTTAAACCTTTATAAATATCATCAGCACCTGCAATGGTCGCACCATAAGATGTTAATAGCTTAGATGCTTCAGAACGCATAGATAAGGCTCTCTTCCATGCATAAACAAAGTCTTCTGCAGTCACTGAATCTCCATTGGACCACTTCACGTTCTTTTTGATTTCAAAGGTATACGTTTTGCCATCCTCACTCACTTTTTACTCTCCGCAATAGCTGGCTTAAGCTTACTCTTTACATCATAAGCATATAAACCATCACCAAATGCCCTGAATCACATTTGTAGATGTTTCATCAATAGCCTTTGATGCATCTAAAGATGTCACATAACCAGAATCCGCAAAATTAAATACCTTCTGTGAATCCGCATTATTAGTCAAAGAACATCCAGTCATCAAACTCATTGCGAGAACAAGTGTTACTATTTTCTTAAATAAACTCATTAAAAACTCTCCCCATACTTCTTATGTAAGAACTTCGCCTTTAAGAATCCCATTCCCTTTTTAAACATATCGATCTTTTCCATATATACAAATGGAACTTCTTTGTAGGCATAACCGTTCTCATTCATCCAGACATCTAATAGTACTTCACTAATTCTACCTGGATAACGTGCATGGAAGCTATTATATTCAGTACCTTCAAATCTTTTAGTAAGTTCAAATAGAATATCAAATAACCATTCACAATAAGCATCAAAATATTCTTTCTTCATCACAAACATATTAAAAGCATGCATTGTTTTACCTTTCATATGCTTATCAAAAGCAGGTAAATATTCTGGACACTTCTCTTCAATAATCTTTCTTGTTTCATCTAATGGTTCAGGATAAAGTGTATGAACATAATGATCATAAATTGTTTCAATATAATAATTACGTCTCTTAGTCACTAAGATATCATTATCCTTTAATAGTTCTTCTGCTTCCTTAGAAGTAAGTACACAATCAAAAGGATCTTTTGTCTTGTTCTTTACTCTAAAATGTCTACGATAATGGGCTAAACCTACATAATCTGCATCTAGGTTCTTCCAAGCCCAATATAATCCTGTTAATTCACAATACTGTGAATTTAAATTAGAAATATTATCACCTGTATTATCACGTGTATATCCAAGATCATCCTTACCTTCTGCACCAACCTGTACAGGAATATACATCTCATCATCAGGCATACGATACTTCTTATGTGTCGCAATAATAATCTTTACTGATGGCATATTCATAACTCCTTTACATTGATCCTTCTTTTTTGAAAACAACCTGTACTGTTTTCAATAAGATCTGAATATCATGACTGAATCTCCAGTTCTTGATATATTCTTTATCTAATCTTGCGATTTCTTCAAAGTCAGTGATATTACTTCTACCACTTACCTGCCATAAACCTGTAATACCTGGCTTAAATGCAAGACGTGCTCTATGACGTAATTCATACTTATTCCATTCATCAAGAGTAGGGGGTCTAGTACCTACTAAACTCATATCACCCTTTAATACATTAAAGAACTGAGGGAATTCATCTAAAGACCAGTCTCTAATGAAATTACCAACACCCTTCTTAATAGTACCATCGGCTTTCTTTTTACAACCAATAATACGAGGGTCATATTCAAGTTTGAACATCATACCATCTTTAACTCTATTTTGAGCCATAAGCTCTTTCTTACGCTCTTCAGCATCCATATACATACTTCTAAACTTATACATATTGAACACTTTACCATTTCTACCAACTCTCTTCTGTTTAAAGAAGTGACATTCTCCAATGCTGCAAGCAAAATAACCATCTGACCAAAATATTTTTTTCTTCCAATACTGTTTTGATAAGACCGAATTATACTTTTGCCATAAGTAGTATGTTGTTTCTTGTTTTACAATTTTAACAATGTCGCATACCCTATCCGTTGCATCATAAATTAATAAGAAATGTATATGGTCTTTGTATAGTTTCGCCCATCCTAACCATTGACCAAAATGTTTTTTTCAATACTTTTATACATGCCATAAGTGGTATGTTGTTTTTTCAATTTTGATACAATATCAGTTTCTCGCAATTATTTCGTAGCCATAAGTATTAGCAATATCGAAAATCTTTTGTTTAACATCATCAGCGATAGAATCTTTGAGTAATTGTTTACGATATTTGGTTACTAGAACTATATCTACTTTAAGACTGTATTTTCGTCTGTTATGACGATTGTATCTATTATCCATAAGTCACCTCAAAACATTGATGTTTCACTAATTATTAGTTATATAATATATTTAGTGAAATATCTATGAAAGGAGTACATATATGGAACAAATGACTATTACAGCTAAAATTCAAATAGTCGTAGATGAAACAGATAAGGTTTTGCTTGATGAAACTATGTCTGTTTATCGTAATGCCTGTAATTATGTTTCAGACTATGTGTTCCGTACTCATGACTTAAAGCAGTTTTCGCTCAATAAGGTTTTGTATTCTACTTTACGGGAAAATTTTAACCTTAAATCGCAAATGGCTCAGTCTGTTTTGAAGACTGTTATCGCAAGATATAAGACCATTCTTGAGAATCAAAACGAATGGATGAAACCCTCTTTTAAAAAACCTCAGTACGACCTGGTTTGGAACAGAGATTATTCTTTAACTCAAAACTGCTTTTCAATCAATACGCTAAACGGTCGTGTGAAGTTATCTTATTTTGCAGACGGAATGTCTAAGTATTTCGACCATACGATTTACAAGTTTGGTACAGCTAAACTTGTAAATAAACATGGCAAGTATTATCTTCACATACCAGTAACCTACGATGTCGAAGAAAGTAATGTTTCTGATATTTGTAATGTTGTGGGTATTGACAGAGGTATTAACTTTGTTATTGCCACTTATGACAGCAAAAACAAGTCTGGATTTGTTAGTGGTAAGGCTATGAAGCAAAAACGGGCTAATTATTCCAGGCTTCGTAAAGAACTTCAAATGCGACAGACCTCATCTTCAAGGCGAAGAATAAAAGCTATTGGTGGGCGAGAAAACCGTTGGATGCAGGATATTAACCATCAGGTATCAAAGGCACTCGTCAAAAATAACCCCAAGCACACTCTCTTTGTATTGGAAGATTTATCAGGTATTCGTAATGCTACAGAACGTGTTAAAACAAAAGACCGTTATGTTTCTGTATCATGGTCTTTCTATGATCTTGAGCAAAAGCTAATTTACAAAGCGAAACAGAATCAATCTTCTGTTATTAAGGTAGATCCTCGCTATACAAGTCAGTGTTGCCCTTGTTGTGGACACATTGAAAAGGCTAACCGCAATAAGAAGATGCATCTGTTTACTTGCAAAAACTGTGGTTATAAATCTAATGATGACCGCATTGGAGCTATGAATCTGTATCGTATGGGAATAGACTATCTTGTAGATAGCCAAGTACCTAATACAGAACAAATTAATACCCACATATAAAATAAGTTCTTCCATTAATAGAGTGGCAACACGTCCTCCAAAGAAAGATACCATTTCCTGGATAATACCTTTCATACCTTCCGCATTACTATCAAATACCCAGATACGATTTGTCACATAGGCAAATAATACTGCAAGTATCCAAGAAAAGATATTCGCAATCATTGGATTATGCATACTGATATCAAAGAAGGCATAAGAACCAATACTAAAATATTCAAAGAATAAATATAATAATACTTCTTTATATAAAACGGATTTACTTCTTCTTATCTCAAAAAGATCTTTTTTTAAAACTTCCTTAGGAAAGAACTCATTTAACTGTACACATCAAAAAAAATAGAATTTTTTTGAAAAACCTTCAAATAATGTAGTATCATGGGTGGATGTTATAAATTGTGTTTGAATTAGGGGGGTTCTGTAAAATTATATTTTAGCATTATTTTATGTATTTATTATTTATTTCATTTCACCATTTAACCTATTATTATTGTTTTTTCATTTCTTATAGTTTTGGAAAAAACGCGAATATTATTTATCTTCACCATTTAACCATTGTTTTTTCTTTAATATCGTAGTCGCATTAAAGCTTACATTGGCGTCTATCGCCTTTGCGTACTTTGTCACAAATAGATTTGAAACATCTTATAAAGACAATAGTTTTCTCTTTATTCTACTTTCCTGCGGTTATGGTTTATGTCAATATAGCTTCTTCCAGGCAAGTAATATCATGTGGTTAGATGGCATGTACATGTTACCTTTCATGTTATTACAGGTTTATTATATTGTGCAGGGAAAGAAGAACTGGAATCTATCTATTGCGGTAGGTTTAGCTATTATCTTTAACTGGTATATGGCTGGAATCAGCTGTGTCTTCACTGGTATCTGGTTCTTATTAGAATGTTGCTTATTTGCAGTAGAAAATAAGATGACATTTATACAGTTTATTAAGACTGGCATTAGATATGTGTTTGCCATGATTCTAGGTGTTATGGTAAGTGCTGTCTTATTCTTACCAACTATCGGTGCTTTAACGAATGGGCCTAGAGGAAGTCTTTCATTTAAAGATTTATTAGACTTCTCTTTTTGTCGGTAATATGTTAAACGTTATTCCTAAGTATAGCTATGGGGCTCATAGTGAATTAGGATTTGCAAAGATTATTTTGTGGAGGACTTGCGATAGTACTTGCTTTATCAGTATTCTTCAACAAACAAATCAAAGTAAAAGTAAAGATTGTACTTGGTGTATTCTTATTTGGAATACTTCTATGTCTTTATTGGCATCCTCTTTATTTAGTATTCTCACTCTTTAAATTTGTAGGAAGCTATAACTATAGATATTCATTCCTAGTTGAATTCTTTATTCTATTCTTAGCTGCATACAATTGTGTATATGCAAAAGAGAAGAATAATATTGTGAAGACTGGTGTAGTCGCAATTGTATTCTCAATATTAAACATCGTATTAACACGTCATTATACACACCAGGAAAAGATTTATGCTTGTTTAACTGTAGCTATGATCATTGTTTTAACTGCTTTATATATCTCTAGTCAGTTAATCACTAAACAAAAGACAAAACAGTTACTTCTTGTAGTATTACTTATTGTTGGTTCTATTGATTTAGGTATCAATTCTAGTCTTCTTGCAAATTCTTTATGTATGAATGATTTGGAATATACATCATATAGAAAGAATCAAGAAAAGATCATCCGCAATATACAGAATGATGATCAGTCTAACTATAGAATCACACAGACATCTAACAGAGTTATGTATGAAGGTAATCTAACTGCCAACTATGATGAACCATTATCATATAGATATATGTCTACAAGTGGATATACTTCTTCACCAGATGGTACACAGTTAGAGTTCTTAAATAAGTGTGGCTATCCTACTTATGCAGATTGTTTAACTGTCACAAATACATCTATGTTAGGTATTGATTCATTACTTGGTGTGAAATATGTATTAACTTCAGAAAACTACACTGGTCTAGTAAAGAAAAACAATACTAAGTTAAATGGTAAGTATACATATACAAATCCATATTATATGCCTCTCGCATTTACATGTAATAACTTTGACGCAATTAAGAATGAAGAAGGCTATTTGAACCCATTTGATTATCAGAACTTATTATTTAAACAGTTATTCAATACTTCAAAAGATATTTATAAACCTGTTAAGTATGCAGTCACAAAGAAGGATGATTCTTATACAGAAATCAACTTAAACACTTCTAACTGTAAGAATATGGTTTATTATGGTTTTATTCCTTGGACTTCAGAATCAGAATCTTATGTTTATAATGGTAAAGATGTGATTACTAAGTATGCATGCTGGTTATCACCTACTGTATTCCATATTGAAACAGATAGTTCAAAAACAAAGCTAAGAGTTGAATCTGCAGATTCTAATTTCAATTATGATAATGCCTATTTCTACGCATTAGATTTAAATGTATTGGATGAATGTGCTAAAACAGCACGTGAAAATGAAGTCAATATCTCAATGAAGAATGGTTCTATTGATACAACAGTTAACGCAGAAAATGAAGATAGTTATCTCTATTTATCTGTTCCTGTAGATGATTGTTGGGATGTATTAGTGAATAACGAAAAAGCAGAAGTAAAGTCATTTGGAAACTGCTTATATGCAATTAAACTTCATTCTGGTACTAATAAAATTACTATGAGATATCATACAAAGCACCAAAAACTTGGTATTGGCTTAACAGCAGGCTCAATATTGTTTATAATCATAAGTGCAGTTTATAGAAAAAAAATATTGTAAGGAGAACTAAAATGGAAGGTTTATTAAGTATTATAATACCATCTTATAATGAAGGACTATTAATTGATAATACCGCAAATGTAGTAGTAGATATCATGACAGAACATAAGATTCCTTATGAAATCTTATTTGTGGATGATGGTTCTAAAGATGATACTTGGAATAGAATCCAAGCAGCATCAAAAAAACATGAACATGTAAGAGGTGTTCATTTCTCTAGAAACTTTGGTAAAGAATCTGCAATTACTGCAGGTTTAACATATGCAAAGGGTGATTGTTGCGTTGTCATGGACTGTGACTTACAGCATCCACCAATTAAAATTGTAGAAATGTATAGATTATGGCAGGAAGGATATGAAGTTGTAGAAGCTGTCAAAGAGGATAGAGGAGAAGAATCAGGTATCCATAGATTTATGGCTAATACTTTCTATAAGATTATCTCTAAGCTGACTAATATCGATATGATGAATGCATCAGACTTCAAACTTCTTGATAGAAAAGTAATGTTAGTACTACTTAATATGAAGGAAAAGAATTCTTTCTTTAGAGCTTTATCTTCATGGGTAGGATTTAAGACAACACAGATTCCATTTAGAGTTGCCGAAAGAGAAGCAGGGGAATCAAAGTGGTCTACTAAATCACTCATTAAGTATGCAATACTTAATATTACTTCTTTCTCTTCTGCACCTATGCAGATTGTCACTATTTGTGGTTTTATCATGTTATTTATCTCTGTAGTATTTGGTATTAACTCAATTGTACAGTATGTGAATGGTAAAGCTTTAGGAGGTTTTACTACAGTTATTCTACTTCAGTTATTCTCTAGTAGTATTATCATGATCTGTCTTGGTATTATTGGTTACTACATTGCACAGATTTATGATGAAATCAAAGGAAGACCTAAGTTCATCGTTTCAGAAGAATGTTAGAGTGGATGTGATTAATCACATCCTTTTTATGCATAAAAAAGGTCCTCCCAAATAGGAGGAACCTCATTGTTAATAAATAATAACTTTAGTATTATTACGAATGTTGTCATAGATCCATTTTGCGTTTTCTAGATCTAATCTTACACAGCCATGAGATACAGCTGCATCCATTGAGTTATCAATAATTCTCTTTGGAGAATTCTGTCTATCATAAATCACTGAATGGAATAAATAGTTACCATTAATCTGAGTAAAATACCAGCATCTACCTTTAGTACCTGTATCAAAGTATTTACCTCTAGATTTGATATAGTAAGTACCGCTTATAGTAGGAGTAGAAGGCTTACCAACACAACATTTATAATACTTTGCATCTGCCCAATTATACTTACTTCCTTTAAATACACCTACACGATGTCTTTGCTCTATCTACAATCACAATATAGTTTGTAGGGCTATCTTGGTTATTCGCAACACCATGCATCTTAGCTAAAGTTAAAGTACCACCAACGAGTCTACCCTTTCTTACTTCATAATATTCGCCCTGCCCATCAATCTGTGCATAACCAGAATAGCTCCAGTCTAAACGTCCATTCTTAACATAGAAATAATATTCACCATTGCAAGCAAGACCTGTATAACCCCAGTCTAAACGACCATTACGAACAAAGAACCATTCATTACCTTTCTGGACAAGTCCTGTATAGCTCCAATCTAACTTACCACCTTTAACATAGAACCATTCATTGCCTTTCTGAACAAGACCTGTATAGCCCCAATTGACACGTCCACGTTCAATATAGTACCAGTCATTACCCGACTGACCTAAACCTGTATAATTCCAGTTTAAGCGTCCTCTTTCAACATAGAACCACTGTTTATTGTATTCCACAATTCTGAATGATTCCAATTCAACTTACCATTTTCAATATAGAACCATTCGTTACCACGCTGAACAAGACCTGTATAGCCCCAATTGACACGTCCCTTTACAATATAATACCATTCATTACCAGACTGACCTAATCCGGAATAGTTCCAGTTTAAACGACCTTTTTGAACATAGAACCACTGATTATTGTATTCTACATTTCCTGAATGATTCCAGTTCAACTTACCATTTTCAATATAGAACCATTCGTTACCACGCTGAACAAGACCTGTATAGCCCCAATTGACACGTCCCTTTACAATATAATACCAGTCATTACCTGACTGACCTAAACCTGTATAATTCCAGTTTAAGCGTCCTTTTTCAACATAAAACCACTGATTATTGTATTCCACAATTCTGAATGATTCCAGTTTAACTTACCATTTTCAATATAGAACCATTCAATGCCATGCTGAGCAAGACCAGTATAGTTCCAGTTTACTTTACCATTCTCAATATAATACCATTCATTACCATACTGAGCGAGTCCACTATAAGATGTATCAATACGATTATTCTTGAAGTAGTACAATTCTCCTTCAATTTCATTTAATCCATCAGGGTACTTGGTAGTAGTTCCACCGTTATTTGTATTACCACCACCATGTGAATTTTCAAATGGACTATAAGAATAGTTTAAATCTACATTACCTGAAATACCTGGCACCCTTCCTGTAGATGAGCACTGCCACATATCATATTTACCCTGGTAATTACAAACTGTATTATATTGTGCAACCCACTTAGTCCAGTTATTAAAACAACTATCAGTTAAATAATTAGTAAACCAATCTTTGTTCGCATAAATACCAACAGTATATCCCTTTGCAGATAACTTATTACAGAATGTCTTCGCAATATTCGCAATTTCAGTTTTGCTTAATTTCTTACGTATTGCCTCTTCTTCTAAATCATAATAAACAGGATACTTAAACTTCTTTCCCTGTAATAAACGAATCGCATGATCTGCTTCACTAGAAGCTTTTTTCTACAGTATCCGCATAAGAATATAAGTAGACACCATAAGGAATATTGTTGTCTATACATCCCATTTTCTTCCCATTTCTTATCATTTCTTTACATTCTTTCTTCACTGTTTACTTTCTTCCATAGTATAATCAAAGAGAGGTGGTATACTACAGAGCACGTGGAGTAGAGTAGGCAATTCTACTCAAATAGAATATCCTGAATGATTATAAGTCGCCGCTATCTTTTCAAGCACAAATAAGTTGGACTTAGAGCCAGGACACTTATGATTGTACAATCAACTGAGTGATTAGCTTAGATAGCAGTCAATGCCACTTCTCTTCTTTCAATGAAAGGAGAGATTTTTTTATGAAGATTGTTAGACCAATCTGCTGTGGCATGGATGTTCACAAGAATATCATTGTGGCTACAATCGGTATTACTAATAAGAAAACTCGTATTACCGAATACATCCAAGAAACGTTTTCAACTTTAAACCCTGATTTACTGAATCTTAAACAGTGGCTCATTAATCACAAATGCTTTGATGCATGCATGGAATCTACTGGTAAATATTGGATTCCAATTTTCAACATCTTAGAAGATGAAATCAATATTTACTTAACTCATCCAAAATATGTCAAAGCAATTAAAGGGAAGAAGACTGACAAGAAAGATTCAAAATGGATCTGTGATTTATTTAAACATGATCTAATCAAATTTTCTTTTATACCACCCAAAGAAATAAGAGCTTTACGAGAAATATCTCGCTATCGCTATAAATTGGTTGGAATGCGTTCCTCTGAACGTAATCGATATCAGAACTGTATGACAGTTTCCAATATCGGTATTGGTTCTGTATTTTCAGATCCGTTTGGAAAGTCTGCACAAGCAATCATGAAAGAAGTACTTGAGTCAGATATCATTGAAGATGAGAAAATTTTGAAATGTATCCATGGATCGTGTAAAAATAAAGATAAGATTCTAGATTCCATTAAACACTGCAATATCGAAACTGATCAAAGGTTTAAAATGAATGAATCAATGACTCATATGGAAGAATTACAAGTCCATATTAATAACTGTGAAATCGAAATAATGAAACGTGCAGCACCAATGTTCGATCGATTCATGCACATCACCCAACTACCAGGTATCAGCACTTTATCTGCAATCCTTATTATTTCAGAAATCGGAGTAGATATGAAACAATTCGAATCAGATAAACAACTAGCCTGTTGGGCTGGATTAGCACCTGCAAACAACGAAAGTGCTAATAGAAAAAATCAGTTCGTATTTCTAAAGCAGGTCAATATTTAAAACCTTTATTAGTTCAGTGTGCTCTTGGAGCAATCAAAGATAAGGAGGGCTATTTTGGAATTAAGTATTCTCGTATCAAAAAGAGACGAGGCCACAAGAAATCCATTATCGCAATTGCAAGAATGATGCTTGTCAGTATATACCATATGATTCTTACTGGAGAGACATTTAATCCTTCAGATTATGAATCATTTAAAAATCCTAAGCCACCTATAAAGCAACAAGTTTTAACAGAAGAATCAGCGATAGAGTTTCTTAAGAAATCAGGTTTTGACGTTTCTAAATTAACTAAACCATAATATTAAATTATTCTATTTTTTCTAAATTATTCAAACTTATTTTTAAGTTTGTCTTTGTGAGTATTCTTCTTTTTAGGAAATGACTTTACATAATTTCTTCCTTTATGCATATATTGATACATTAAGCCATATCCAGAAATGAATAGGAATCCACCTACCGCAATGTATCCAGAATTAATAAAAATATTATAGACATCACCTACAGATGCAAATATTGCGAGGTGATGGAATAATACTATGAGTGTAAATATCCCTTTTAAGTTTTTTGTCTGCTGTACTGAGAGATACTCTGAATTATAGCTAAGTAAATCAATATTATAGAATACAGCTATACAAGCAAGTATTAAAACAATGTTCATAAAAAACCTCCATACTAACCATTCTAACATTTGTATTATGATTCATCAAATTTTACTCAACTTCTCTAGTAAAAAACTGATTCATAGAGAATCAGCCTTATTCTTATACAGCAATATCATAATACATAAACTTTCTATCGCAGCTATAACCCATACAGATATATTTGTATCATCACCTGTTTTTACATGTGGTTTAGAGGTTTAGAAGGTGTGGGCTTTACTGGTTTTACCCATTCAGCCTTGGGTTCTATAGTAACATTATATTCTACACTTCCATCCACAAGTGAAGGAATCTCAACTAGAAAAGGAGCAGATTCAAACTGACTTTTACCACTTTCTACGTATCCCTCTTGTGCAATCAAATAAATACCTTGCGTTAAATTACTAAATGTTGTACGACCTAATGTATTAGTTTCTTGTAGTGAACAAGATATATCTTTCTGTTGTGCATATTTATATAATTGTTTGGCTTGTTTTTCTCTTGCCTCTGCACTGGTATCTACTAATGATATATGTGAATCTTTAAAGTTATCCTTCCATGTCAATGTATCATTACTCATATAGTGAACCTGATAGATTGAAAACTTAGCATCTGAAAGATTCACTTCATGATTCAATTCATTTCTACCCTTATATACAATCTGTATACTTCCTTTTCTAGAACCACTCTCCGCATGAATAGTTGAAACATTCATGAACGTACTCATAAGAAAAGCAATCATAAACACAATAATATTTCTTACCTTCATGTTAGTTTCCTCCTTTTCTTATCCCTTATACAGTAAATAATTGCGATAATTAAACCTATCAAAATCACAATTACTGCCATAATTAATACCTTAGACGTAAATGATAATTCTGGTTTAATATTTGTATTAGGCACTTTCTTTGTAGCTTCTTGATATGGTATACGATGTCCTCTCACTAATAATCTATGTGTATTAATCGCATAAGGTGTGCATGTCACTAATGTGGCATAATCTTTGCCAGGTTCTATAGATAATCCTTTTGTCTCTTCTGGTAATACTGTTTTTATTTGATCTATCTCATAAGCCAATGTTTCATCTAAGACCTTGATATAGAATATATCTCCTTCTTTTAGCTTATCCATATTCGTAAATAGAGTCTTAGTAGGTAACCCTCTGTGCCCCGTTAATACCGTATGTGTACTTTCTCCACCAACAGGCAGAGAAGTTCCCCAGAAATGTCCTACACCTGCCTGTAAGACTGTTTCACTTGTACCATGATAAATAGGTAGTTCTATATGAATCTTAGGAATACGTATATATCCCATCATTCCAGAACCATCTACATTTAATAAACTCTCATAACGTGCATCTAACTTTGTATCTTCCTGTGAAAATGGATCTATAAGATCTATATTTCCTAACATCTCTCTATTATAAGCACGTGCTTCTTCCAACATTCTTATCTTATCTGCCTTAGAGAGTTCTACACTCTCTTTATCATAATGAGAGATAACCTTAGAACCATTCTTCTCATTAAGATAACTACTAAAGCTAGGATATAACAACACGGAGAATGCAATCAAAAGTACAAATAAACGAATAATATCATTTTTAGTAATTTTAATCTTCATACACTTCATTTCATTCTCCCTATTAATATATAAATAATTGGAATTGCGGTTATCTTTTAAGATAAGATAACCGCTCATTCCATTAAAAACTATTTCTTAGTTTTCTCTTTTTCTATCACGGATAAAGCTTACTGCAACACCTAATACAAGAAGGGCTGCAACAACAGTAAATGCGATAGTACCCATACCACCTGTTGATGGAAGGATAGAACCAGTACTGTTTTCTACATCGATGATTTTATCATCTACATTTTCATCATTGTTAAAAAGAGTCCAAGCATTCACATCTTCATTAGTGCTCTTCTTAATCTCAACCTTGATTGGATCAGTTAACTTGTTGTATCCTGCTGGAGCTTCTATTTCTACTAAATAGTAAGTTCCTGCAAAGAAGACCATTAACACGAAGGTTGTAGTTCTGACCATCAATTGATTTAACTGATTCAAATACAGTGTTTTCAGATGTTGGATCTACTACATAGTTACCATTAGATCCTGCTACTTTAATAGCATTAGTATCACTTGTAGCATCAGATTCTGAGTTATAAAGACTGAATTTAGCACCAGCTAATCTGTCATCTGTAGTACCTGCTTTAATCTTGTTGATATTAAGAGGGTATGTAGGTGTTTTAGCTTCACTTGGTGTAGTAGTTGTTGTTTCACCTGGTTTGTTACCATATTCTAATGTGGCTTTGTTCTTTTCTGTTACAACTGCATCTTTATTCACTTTAGCATAGTAAGTTACAGTGAATTCTTTACCTTTGTTTGCCTGGTTAGCTCTTACCCATTCAGATAAGTCAAGAGATATCTTTCTTTTTTTGTTAGTTGTATCAAGTGCAGCTGTAGTAGGAGCAGTTCCTGCATTAACACTAGTGTCTTTAAATGCTACTGTTACATTAACTGTTGTATCACCTGTTTCAAGAGCTGTTCCATTTACATCGTTTACAAAATCAAGACCTTTTGATAATTCATCGCGGATAGTATATACATACTGGTCATATCCAGTTGTATCTGGTACTGAACCAGTTACTGTATATTTAACGACGACCAATGCTTACAGTATCTTGTTCTGCTTTTTTTGTGATGCTTGGAGCTTCAGTTTTTAAGTTTACAGTATTAGTTTTTCCTTCTTCTACTGTAACTAATGAAGACTGAATTTCTTTTCCACCTGTCACATATACTAAATAGTAACCTGCTGCTAAGCCAGTGAAAGTATGAGATTTTTTAGAATCTGCGATTTTGTTTGAAGTTGCAGTAGATGCTAAGTTACTTTTTTAAAGCTTTTGCAGTGAACTTATTTGCGAAGTTCTGAACTCCAATTGAGTTATTTTTACCTAAATCCTTTACAGCTTTCGCAATTTCTTCATCTTTAGAATTTGTTGTAATAGGTGAACCTAATACTTCTACTAATGCATCCTTATAACCTTCTGTATTGCTAACAGTATAAGAATAGTTCTTTTTGTCTGATGACACAGTAACATCAAATAACTTATATAAGTTAATTGTCTGTCCCTTTAAATCCAGTCCATCTTTTACATTTACAGTAAGACTACAGTTAGTAGGACCTGCTGCAAATGCTGTTACGGACATAGTCATTGTCATAACCGCAGTTAATAACAATGCAATAATGCGTTTAATACTTTTCATAACTTTTTCTCCTTTTTTTCATTTCTCTTTATAATTTTTCTGCTTTATTTTCCTTATTCTTTCTGTATCTCATATCGAAATAAACAAAGAAAAGCAGAATTGCTATCGCATAAAATAAGTAGTTTCCAAATCCTCCAGTATTTGGAAGACATGGGAAATGCTTATTGGTTATCATAAACGTAAAGCCATCATCTGATGTCTTAATAGTTGTTGTATAACCATTAATTTCCGCTTCTGTTACGGAATATTTATAATAACGAACAGTTCCATCACTCTCTGTCTTATAGGCAGGAAGCCCTTTAATTACTTCTTGCCATGTTGATTTGTTAATAGAGCCCGTTATTCTGTAACTCTCATAATTTGGAACAGTTTGTGTCTGTTCTTTGCCAGTCGCATCCTTCCAAGTACGAGAAATTGTTACCGTAATACTGTCTGGTCGTTTATTATCGAAGTTATCGAAATCCTTCCAGACTTTATTTATAGTGAGTTTAACCAGCTTATCACATGGATCCTGTGACTCAGATGGTTCTGGTATCTCACTTTCACCCGTATTAAGAGTTGTCTTTGTATCAGCCATTAATACTGCTTTGGCAGGTGATTCATATGCCTTCAAATCAGCTGTCTCACTACCATTTGATAGAACCGCATTCTCTAGATTATTAAAGGCTTTAACTATATCCATATGTTTGATTGTATAAATATCCCATCCATTATTCTTTTCATAACTACTATTTAATACTTTGTTATTGTTTTTGATTTGTGTGAGAGATTTATCTAATTTTCTATAGATACGGTAGTTGTTTCCTTCACCTTCTACCTTTTCTAATTTATTGAAGTCGTAAACTGAATCTAATTTACTCTTACCACTAAAAGGTCCTACAAGATCCTTAGTCCCTCTAACTACGTCACAGTAGTACATGTTGTTGTTCTTTAATAAACCTTCATCATTAAATCCTACAAAACCACCACTGCGTCCATCAGTTTCAGTACCATCAGTATTGTTGTTGGCACCACCAGCATAAACATCATATCCATAGCTCACACCATACACATTACTATCAGTAATCTTTGTACGGTTTGCTTTAATAAGACTGACACTGATATTTGACTTTCTATCATTATCATCTAATAAACCATTCTCATCACATGGGAGTTTAATAGATGAATCTCCAATAGTAATAATTGCAAGATCTGTCTGTTGTTTATTATCTGTTGATTTCTTAGAAAGACCTACAGATATATCTAAACCTAGAAGATTGACATGAAGAAGATTTCCCTTATATAACGCTTCTACTTTTATAATTCCTAGATTGATTTTTAGAAGATTTGAACCCTGTAACTTATCTAGATAAAGTGCTTTTATAAGTTTGTTCACAAGCATAAATATGACATTGACTGGTCCAGAATCCAGTTTTAAATCTGCAAGATATGCAAAGCTTGTTCTACCTGCAAATCCTCCTGCTGTTCCTCCAGATGCAACCTGTTTTAATCCACTATTCAAATCACTGTCACTTCCTGCTGTACACTTAGACATTCTTGCAAGGTTTGCATAACCAATAAATCCACCAGCAATCTGTTCCTCACCATTTTGACTTTGTACCGTATAGCCATCACTTGTACCACTTACACTACAATCATCAATATGAGAACCAAAGATATCCATAACACCTAATGCTCCACCAAGAAGCTGTCCTGTATTATTTCCTAGAACATCAATCTTATCAGCTTTCACAACACCACTCTTACCAGAGTAACCAATGAATCCACCTACACTATTTAAGCCTCTTACATTACTTAATTGTGTAACTGTACTATTCTTTATGGAACCATTTAGAAGGGAACCACCAAAACCACCAGCTGTTCCACTGTATGTGACTTGATTGTTCTGTCCGAATTTTTTTGCAACATTCGCATTGACACTTAGTCCTGCATCCTCACTTCCACTTACATTTCCGTAATATACATAACTTCTAAAAGCGTCTAATACATCTGTTCTTCCAAGTTTTAACAACTTATCTAGTAGCGATGTTTCATTTCCTGCACTGATATTTGCAACTCCTGCCACATCTGCTACACCAAAACATCCACCAGCATATTCACCTGCAATAACAGAACGGATATTCGTTACACTAATACCAGCTGTAGGAGAATCCTTTTTACCAAGAACTGTTCCTTCCAGCATTCCTGCAAAACCACCTGCAGTTTTTGCATAAGAAGTATTATTCTTACCTGTTGTATATGCACCATTCACAATGAATCCCCAATCATCCCAGGATTCAACGTCTGCATAACGGATTGTAGCAACTGTCGCATTAAGTACTTTAATTAAGTCCGAAGGGGTACTAAGTAGTTTATTAAGTAATTGACTTAATAATCCTTCACCAGCAGTAGGGTTAAGTGTTGCTACAGAACCAGGTCTAGAACTTCCTACAAAACCACCTACGTAGCTTCTACCATCTACTCGTCTGAGTTTCTTTACCTGACAATGTGCAGTATTGTCTCCCCAGATTTGTCCACCAATAAGTTTACCTACATAACCACCAGCATAACCACAGTTATCCTTATTATTAGTTCCTGTAGATTCAACCATTAATCCACTTTGGTAGCCTTCTACTGAAGATTGCTTAATTACTGGGACAAATACATTCAGTACATCAATCATTCTTCCTAACTGAAGATTAAGACCGAGAATATTGACACCACCAAGATCTGCAAAGCACCACCATTAATCATTTCTCCAGCAAAACCACCTGCAGTTCTTAATCCTTTTACTTTCTTAGTCTGATATGCCTGACCATTTGTGATAGTACCTGTCTGCATAGAGCCAACATAGCCTCCTGCAGCAAAGACCACCAATCGCTAGTTTGATTTCATCTCGGTAATTTACTCTACCAGCAACGACATTGTATCCATAAGCATATTTATTAATAATAGCATCTAATCCTGCTTGGTTATTTACCTTACCATGCTCTGCAAGATCACTTCCGTAACCACCATACTTACCTACGAATTCAACCCATTTATTCCATGTTTCATAATCCATCAAAGCAAGTGGTCCATATACAGCAGTATTCTCTTCTGTAGGATAAACAACACTTAAAGCACCTAGTATGTTATCTACCTTTACTAATCCCCATAATAGAGATAAGTTCCCTGTACTTGCAGTGTCTGCAGATTCCATTAAACCGGTAAATCCACCGGCAATCTCTTCACCATATACAGAACGAATTCTTACTGCTTTACAAGTACTTGTTGGTCCAGTGTAATCTTTACCTTTCCACTTCTTTGTATTATTACCCCAGATATGACCACCTTCGTTATGTCCTACATAACCACCAGCCATACCTCGTTGTACCTGTGTTGTAGAAGATGCCTGTGCACGTACTGCACCACCACAAGGCACACATGTAGTGGAACTATTTCTAATAGTAGGTACAAAATCTTCTGCGACAGAAGCAAGTACACTATCAGCTTTTACTAATCCACCTAAAATACTTGCATCATCTAATACATTTGCAATATTACCAGGCTGTAAATCTCGTACATAACCACCAGCAGTTAACTGACCAATAATATAAGAGAAGTTATTCGCATTAGAATCCTGAATATGTCCACCAGAAATCTTTCCTGCAAATCCGCCTGCATCCCCAAGTACATCATTGTCTGATGCATCAGAAGCCGTATTCTTATAAGATGCTTTAACCGCAAATCCACCAGGATTTCCACTCACATGAGAATGTTCAATAGTAGATACCACTACGTTTAATGCATCTAATACATTATTAATACCTATAGAAGCACCTAGAATACTTAATCCTTTACCTACAGAAGCCGCAGAACCAATATCCATATAACCAATATATCCACCAGCATATCTTGCTCCAGTGACTGCATATTGGCTTTCATTATTAAAGTATGTAGGTGCTTCTGTAGATTCTAAATCTTTTGGAGGTGTTACTTTTGTATGTTTTAAATGTGTCACATCACAATAACTTATCTGAACACCACTACCATAACCAATGAATCCTCCCGCACTTCCTGCATGGGTATCATCTGATTTTAATTTGTTCGTACTGACTGTAAATCCTGAATCTGACTTCACACCAGCATATTGTACATAAGGAATATAGGCGTTAATGAGGTTAAGTAATTGACCTACATCAACATTAAGTCCTTTAAGACCACCAAGGATACTAATACCTTTACCTGCATCAGCAAGTGCACCAGAGTAAACATTACCTCCAAAACCACCTGCATAAGACTGTCCATTGACATGATCCAAGTTATATACAGAATAGTAGTTTCCTTGTCCTGCATCGTGGTTATTAAGAGTACCACTCTGGAAGTTTCCTACGAAACCTCCAGCCGTATCTGCAGAAACACCACCGCCATTTACATAAGTAACAGTACACAATGTATAAGTTGGGATGAGATACTTAACTGCAGTTAATAAACCATTGATATCTAAAACACTTGTATCTTTAGTAATCCAACCTTTAAGATCTTCTTCAGATGCAACATCAGCCAGTCCACCTGTTTGTGATGTTCCAATAAATCCACCTGCATAACCATCTGTATCATTTGCGGATACTTCTTTAAGGTTCTTTACATCGGATTTATTAATTTCACAGCTATGACTCTTGCCTACAAATCCACCAGCAACATAATCAACAACACCACCATCACTGTTAGTACCTGTTGCTTTGACTGTTAAGCCATCAGCTACACCAATAACATGAGAATCATTGATTGTTACACGTACACCAGAAGCTACCTTTAATAGGTTCTTTACCTGTAAAAGATGATTTAATCCAAGAAGGTTAACTGTTAAACCTCCTGTATCCGCAAGATCTCCTGGACCAGCTAAACCAATCATTCCACCAACACGGTTATTACCTGTTACAGACTTTAAATTCTTGATTGTGACTGTATTAATTGAACCACCAATTGCATCACCAAAGCCACCGCCAATACGCTGTTCGCCTGTAATAGATAAACCAGTAGTAGGGCCTGTGACTGTTACTTTATCTACAGTAAAGCCAAGGTATGAAGCAAGTCCAAGAGTATCATTTAATAATCCGGCTACTTTAGCAGTTCCTAAAGAACCTGCAATACCACCTACAAAGTTCTTTCCTGTAATACTTTGAACACCTGAGAGTTCTACATCTTTCACTGAGACAGATGCTGTGTCATATACTTTATTTCTCCAATAAGATACTTTATTTAAATAATCAGCACTCGATGATGCAATATAAGCACCATTACCTCTACCAGTCATACCACCTACATAATCTACACCACTTAAATTAAGTGGACCACTAACGGTAGCACCTAATATATAAGATGGATTAACACCAGCTAAAGATAGTAGAGAAGGGGAGATATCCGCATTACTGCTTAATAGCTTGACTACAAGATCAACAACACCACCTAGTAGGTTGTTTTTAGTATCTCCTTTACCTAAGTCTGCAGACCATCCAAGAGATGCAATACCTGCAAAGCCTCCTGCATAATCACTAGTCGATTTTACTTCAAATGTATTTGTAGAATTAACAGTACAGTTGACTGCAGACGTATTTGCAAGAGCACCTGCAAAACCTCCTGCATAAGTTTCACTTAAGACTGTGAGTCCTTTATTGTTTATTGAACAGCTTAAGAGTAAACTTTCTGGATTCATATTTGGAAGCTTTGTCTGAATATCCAATGCACCAGAAAGAGTACCTTCAATGACATCATCACGTGCTAAACCTACAAAACCACCTGTAAATCTTTTTCCACTAATTGTATAGTTACTATTAGTAATAGAACAGTTTTCAATAATTGTGCCTTTCTGTTGTCCAATAAATCCACCTGCATAATCTTTTTCACTTGAAGTAGAAATACTTAAACCATTAATAGAACAATTCTTTATTTTCGCATTAATATAACCAGTAGGAATCAATTTACTTACTGGAATCGCATTACCTAATAGAATTGTGATTAAATCACCTAATCCTAGACCTGGAATAACATTCAATATATTTGTAAGTAACTTTACTAATCCACCAAGTGCATTTGATAAACCACTATACTGTGTTTTACCTACTACATAACCAACAAATCCACCTGTATTATTGTTTACGTTTTTTACATCCGCATTATTTACTTCTATATTAGAAACCTCTACATGACCTTCTACACGTCCTGCAATAGCACCAGTCGCAAGTGCTGTAGGGTCTTTCTTTCTTGCATCAAGAACATCCCCCAATGTTTTTCCCAGATCAATCTTGACCTGACCGAACGTTAATATAAATGTTAGACCACTTACAAGTCCACCAAGTAATTTACCTAAAGTACTTGTAAGAGTACTTACAAGAGTAGATGGATACCAAGTTTCTGTAGTGGTTGTATGAACTTTCATATTATCAAACTTGATATTTGAAACCTGTACGAGCTCTTTACTTAAACCAATATCATGCTCACTTACTTCACTTGATATTGTTGAGAAGAAACCAACACCCATTTGTTCACCAACATTGAGTTTATCTGTTTGTTCAACCTTCACATTAGAAATAACTGGTTTCTCTATCTTTGCACCTACATTCCAAATCTTATTGTTAGTACTCTTAGCACCAACCATTGTGCCTTGGAAGTTAAGAGGTTTCCAACTTGAACTACTTAAATCTATATCACGGAAGATAATATAATTCGCATTAGCGCTATATTTCTGATTTGCAGCTTTATCAATATCGAGATCAGGATTAATTTCACCTGTGTTCTGATCAACACCACATCTTCCTCTTGGCTTTAAGGGTGATACATTACTTAAGCTTTTGTTTGTTTCTTGAATTCCTCCAAAAGTATAGTCAGATACTCCATTTTGATTTTTCGTTAAATCGGCATCTCCACCATAAAGCATAATAGGTTTGCCGTTTTTATCCTTATCAACTTTCCATTTTAGAACATCTTGATAAGCCTGATAAACCGCACCATATACTTTTGTATCTGTTCCTATCTTTCTGAGCTGTGCTTCATTACCAATAAGAATATAAGTCTTATTCCCAATAGTCTTAACAACCTGACCCTTAAAGTCACGGCCTTCCGCATTTTCAGTACTTACGTTTTCGCTTACCTGATCTGCCACTAATTCTGGCTTACTAGAATCAAAACTTTGAGAGAGTACATACTTATGTGACTTACTATAAGTTAAGTAAGACTGATTCTCTCCATTAGGATATACCATCTGTCCCATACCAAACTGAGGTGCATCATAATCTAATGACATTACTGGTTCTGTTTCTGAATTATCCTGTGCAAGAACCATTAACTGATAGGGGTTATAGATAGTAATGGTATCTGTTTCTTTATTATAAAGTGATGTACTTTCTCTAGTTGTACCTGTAATGCTACCAGTAAAGTTATTTGGAAGTGTCCATATATAATCAGTACTCATCTCAATATCACTCATTAATACATATTGAGCATCTGATGTATATCTCAATTCAGTTCCTTCATTTTTACTACTTCTCCAGAACCAATTGATCCATCCTTATCACCTGTATAAACATAAGCATCAGAACCAATCTGTTTTAACTGATTGTAGTTATAAATACAGATCTTATCATTTTGGTAATATGTCTCTATATTCTCAGTTGTTTCAGTTGTATTTGTATTATTATCATAAACTGTCTCTTGAGGCATATTATCAGTTTGATTAAAGTTGACTATACCTCTTTGCATTTACCTGCGTACAAGCAAGCGCAATACATAGTATGAGAAGTACCCATTTATTGAGTAGTGGTTTTATTTTATTCATACAAGACCTTTTTCCTTCCTATAATATTCTGAGTTATTATTCAGAAAACATGTTGCAATTGTTCTAAAAAGCCCCATATTGTTGATATTTTCTATATAAACACACTTTTTTACATCTTCTTGCATTATAGACTTATAAAATTGTTAATATAATGTGTAAAAAGAGAAAAGTTTTTAACAGTTTTTTGTCTAAAGTGTACCATAAAATATTACAAAATAAATAACGAGCCACTTATGCGACTCGTCTTTAATTACAACTGTTCTAATATTTTAAGTATTATAATGCCATTTCTAACTGCAAGTATTTCCGCACTATTATCAAATTCTATACCTGTTAGATCTACAATCTTAGATAAACGATAAGAGACAGTTCTAGGATGAACGTTCATTAACTCTGAAGTTTTTCTAATACTCTGTTTATTACTCAAATAACATTCCAAAGTACTAATCAACTCACTGTTTCTCTTTTTATCCTGTTTATTAAGCTTAATGACTGAATAAGGTATATATTGTCTTAATTCTTCCTTATCATTAATATTTGTAAATATCTGGAAGAAACCTAATTTAGCACAATCTACGATTGATTTAGTTTTCTCTCCAGTAGCCTCTCTAATAAGACCAATATACTCTAATCTTTGCTTTAGAATCCTTAAAAGAATCCTTTAATCCATGATATCCCTTCACACTCTTTCCTATTCCAATTAGAAGTTCAAACTTCTTATTTCTTCTAGTTAAAGAATCTTGTATATCTTTATGAATCTCTTCTAAAGTGTTTCTAAACTCTTTTTTTTATTTTCCAATCTTTTTCGTTATAAATGTATAAGATATGATTTGTATTATAAAAAATACGCTCTTTTGGTAAGTAATGATACATTTCTTTCTTAAGATTTTTCGTCTCATTCTTCTGTGCGATACTATTTTTTTCTTTTTTATTCTCAGGCTTTAAATAGAATATAACTACTCTATATTCATCTGTATCGCTTAAATCAAGTAAACTTGAGGCATCATCTTCTTCGGCATCAGACATACCTCCATTAATCAACCAATAGTTCAAATCACGAAGATATTTAATTTCCATCTCCTTCTTTGTGACATCCCTGAGCTAAAAGATAGAATAAAGCCGTAATTATATTATCTAATGTGACAAAGTCTAATTCACTCAACTCCTAGTAAAATTAAGTCGACCAAAACATTAATCTAAGGAGATATGCCCATGAACTATTTTACTACATCTTTAATGAAAAATCTAATTGCTAATGACAATAATCTTCCTCTTTTTGAGGAAGCTGTTGTTGCCGAACTTTTTAGAAGTGAACTTGAAAAATCTATCAATGAAATTCTTGAACACGAACTAACTTTATTTCTAGATTATGAACGTTATGATAGAAGTAATAATGAAGATTATCGAAATGGAAGCTATATTCGTACATTCAATACTAAATATGGTGTACTCAATATTAAAATGCCTAGAGATCGTTTAGGTCTATTTTACTCAAGTCTGCTTCCTAAATATCGTCGACATGATCATTCTACTGATCAAACAATCATTGACCTATTTGATAAGGGATTATCCAATCAAGATATTTCTAGTATTGTCAATCATTTATGCGGTGCTAGTTATTCTAAACAAACAGTAAGCAATATTACAGATAAATGTATAGAAAACATTGATAAATTCAAATCTAGACAGTTATCTAAAGAATACGCTGTTGTTTATACGGATGCAACATGCATGGCCCTACGAAGAGATACTGTCGCAAAAGAAGCAGTACATATAGCAGTTGGTATTACTGTTGAAGGTACAAAAGAGATTTTAGGATACTCTATAGCACCCAACGAATCTGCTGAAATTTGGAAAGAACTTCTAGAAGATTTCAAATCAAGAGGCTTAGAAAGTGTATCGTTATTTTGTACAGATGGTCTAGCTGGTATGGAAGAAGTTATTGAACAGACTTTTCCAGCAGCTAAAATTCAAAGATGTCTAGTGCATATATCTAGAAATATAGCGGCCAAAGTACGTGTGACAGATAGAAAAGAAATACTGGATGATTTCAAAGAAGTATATAATGCATCCAAATTAGAAGAAGCATTATCAAACCTTGAAACATTTACTTCAAAATGGAAAAGAAAGTATCCTAGAGTAATTGATATTTTAGATAAAAATACGCATCTATTAACGTATTTTGATTATCCAAAGGAAGTAAGACATAGTATTTATTCAACGAATCTGATTGAAGGTTTCAACAAGCAGCTTAAGAAGAAATTTAAGTTGAAGGAACAGTTTCCAACCGAAACATCAATGGAAAAATACTTAGTATCACAATTCAATCAATACAATGAAAAATTTATGAATAGAATTCACAAAGGTTTTGGTTTAGTTGGTCGTGATCAATGGTTTCCAAATTAATAGATAACAACTAACACAAGATTCTTGACACTATCTCTAATATAAATATAATATATATTTTTTACATTTTAACATAACAATTATAGTTCAATTTTTTATTTTATACTATCTATTTGCCTTCTATTAAAAAAAACTACTCTTTTAATTATAGGAACACATTTGTCTTTTCTTCATAGATGTTGTATATTATAAACTCAAGAAAGAGGAGAGAAACATTATGGCTAAAAAGAAGAAATTACGTATACTACTTACTCTATTAATCATAATCTGGATGGGGGTTATATTCTGTTTTCTAATCAAACAGGTCCTAAAAGTTCCTCTTCTTCCCAATCAGTCATCTATCTCATAGGACACATATCTAAGACATTAACTGGACACAATATAGTGAATACATTATCCACAGAAGCTTTTTAGCTTTATAGAATTCACTATTCGTAAATGTGCACATATGTTTGTATATTTCGTTTTAAGTATTCTTACAATGTTGCTGATGTTTACTTATGAAACTTATCCCTTACGCTTTAAATGCTTTATATCACTACTAGTGAGTTTCCTCTATGCATGTTCAGATGAACTTCATCAGTTCTTTGTAGGAGGACGTAGTGCAAGCTTTAGAGATGTACTGATAGACTCTACAGGAGCCTGTATTGGGATATTACTTACACTTATTATTTATACTCTAATTAAAAAGGCACAGCGTCATTATTAGCTGTGTCTTTCATTTGGCTTGAATTCTACATAGTCATAAGAATCTTCATCTGTATAATGCCACCATTCACCCTCATATCCTATAAAGCCATACTTCTCCATTGTTTCTTCTAGTAATAGGACATGTTTAAGAGGATCACCCGATAACCATGAATAATCTCTACTTGCTTGACTCGTAAAATCATCAAACTCTGTAGGCATATCTATTTCACTTCCATCACTCTTTACAAGAGTCACATCTACAACATTTCCAAAATTATGTGTCTTAGGACCATTTGTCGGATCAGCAACAAACTCATCATCATGGATCAGTTCCCAGAAATATTGTTGTGCAGTAAATGGTCTATAAGCATCCCAGATTTTTAAACTAAAACCTATTTCTTTTAACCCTTCTTACTCAAGTTTTAAAAAAGTCAGGGGTATAAACTCCTGGCTTTGCTTTTGGGCTGTAAACTTTTTAGGGGCAGTTTTTCGCTATCTGTTTTGTTTATTTCATAAATCATTTATCATGTTCTTAAGGTCAATAAATCTATAGAAAAAAAAAGGATAAGCATCGAAGTTTGGCCACCGAGATGCTTATCCTGTCAAATAAGAACACTATGATAATAATAAAACTTTCATCTAAAATCAAGCATATTACTGAAAATCAATATAAAAAAATTATTCGATCCCTGAACTTCGATGAACTATCATGCCCTAAATGTAATTCCAGAGGTCTCCGTGCGCATGCATCTTATAGCCGCTATGTTGATTTCTTTAAACGTAGTCATAAAATCACAATACAAAGATTAAGATGTCCTGAATGCGGTTCTACTCATGCAGTTCTCATTGAAGATATGATTCCCTATTCCATTGCTTCTTATGACTTGATTGTTGATGTTTTAGCTGGCATAGACTTTCTTGTATCTTCTCATGCTGCTTATCTTAAAGATAAGTATCTGACTTATCCCTTTGATTATGATTCCTTCTGTGAAATGAATACCAGAAAAAATTACCTTGATTTTTTTACGCTTCTTCACATGACTTTTATATAGTACAGCTCTTTTTATTGATATTCTTTCATTATAAAAACGAAAGGAGCTGTACTATACATGAAAACTAGTAATAATTCTCCAGCTGACAATGAAGTCGCTGAAAACGATACCCCTAATGTGCTCATTTCCGATAATGATCTGCTAAAGTTCTTTAATCTGGAAAGAGAGAACGTTCAGGATTTCTCCATCACCCGCAGAAAGGACGGAATGTACGTTAATATCACGCTTAATAAGACCTGGGTTCAGTGTCCTGTATGCGGGCATATGACAAGCAGGGTGAAGGACTACACGGATAAGAAGATAACCCATTCCGTTCTGAGCATCACTAACTGCTATATCATCTATCATGCAAGGAGATACGAGTGTCCCCACTGCAAGAAGACATTCTATGAAAATAATCCCTTCACTTTTGGAGGAAGACTCTCTGTAGCTACTGTATTCAGTGTTCTCAGAGATCTCAAGGCTCCAAATGCAACCTTTACTGATGTCGCTAGAAGATATGGCATATCCGCTACATCTGTTATTAATATTTTCGACAAACATGTCCACATCTCCAGAAGACAGCTTCCTGAATGCCTGGCTCTGGATGAAGTGTACGCCTTCAAGTCTCATGACAGTGATTATGTATGTGTAATCATGGATTACCTGGACAAGAAGATTGTGGATGTACTTCCATCCAGACGCAAATACAACCTGCTTAATTATTTCATGCTCATTCCACTGGAGGAGCGTAAGAAAGTAAAATATGTCTCATTTGACATGTGGGAAACATATCGAATCGTCGTAAAACATGTTTTTCCCGATGCATGTTGTATAACTGACCACTTTCATGTAATCCAGGAATTAACTCGCAGGGTTGATAGAGTAAGAATTCGTGTTCAGAACAGATTCAGAAAGACTATTAACACCCTTAAACCAAAGAAAAATAATAAAACTATAACCTCCGAAGAACTAATAGAACTCGAAGAAGCATCCAGATACTATTATGTATTAAAAAATTTAATTGGCTGCTTGCTTCAACCAACAAAAAAATATTAGATGTCAACGTTGAAAGAAGATTCAATCATAGACTGAATAGATATCTCAATTACAGTGAAATACTAGCTTACATGCTGGCTATTGATGATGAACTTGAGGAAGCATTCTATCAAAGGAATGATGTTACCTATTTCTATGATCACTGCACTTATGACACTGCAAAGAAACAGCTTGAGAAGATCATAATTGATTTCAGAAGCAGCGTTGTTGCAGAGATGAGTCCTTTTGCGAATACTCTTACCAACTGGAAAAAAGAAATCATTAACAGTTTCATAATTGTGGATGACAAGGCAAACAGAAAGATGAATACTGCCATCGTTGAAAACAGAAACAAGTCCATCAAGCTCCTCAAGCATGCCTCAAACGGCTATCTGAACTGGGAGCGATTTCGCAATCGTATCCTTTATACATTAAACGAAGATACAACCTTCTATTACACAAGTATAAAAAAGGATGGTAAATAATATGAGTAAAGTATTTAAGCTTATTATTGACGATGGTAATGAACCAATAATACTTGAGGAAGATGAAGTTTTAGAGGATATTCTTATTCGTCTGGAGACTATGTCTCACCGAATTGATGATAATCAGTATTCCCTAATAAAAAATAGCGATGAAGATTCATCGTTAGATCTTTAATGTTCAGTAAATCGACATCTATTCTTTGTCTAATCTCTCTTCAGCTCTTGCCTTTCCCTGTAGGGATTTCTTCTGGTGATTCAATATCATTTAAGGAGTGACGATATTTGTAAATGAAATTTATCTCACTAATGTTCAGAATAAAGATTCAGACGATATGTAAATGAAATTTCTTAAAGATTTACTGCTTCTTCAATAGTACCTACATTATGGAAAGCCTGCTCTGGTAAATCGTCATATTTGCCTTCTAGAATTTCTTTAAATCCTTTTACTGTATCTTCTACATGTACATACTTACCATCTAAACCAGTAAACTGTTCTGCAACAGTAAATGGCTGTGATAAGAAGTTTCTAATTCTTCTTGCACGTGCAACGATTAGTTTATCTTCTTCACTCAATTCATCCATACCAAGAATTGCGATGATATCCTGTAATTCCTGATATTTCTGTAACATCTGAGTTACTCCATGAGCCACTTCATAATGTTCTTTACCAACAACGTTTGGATCAAGACCTCTAGAAGAAGAGTTTAGTGGATCTACTGCAGGGTAAATACCTAATCTTTGCAATACTACGATCAAGTACAACTCTTGCATCAAGATGTGTGAATGTAGTTGCCGGAGCAGGGTCAGTCATATCATCGGCAGGTACATATACAGCCTGTACAGATGTAATAGAACCCTGTTTAGTTGAAGTAATACGTTCCTGTAACTGACCCATTTCAGTTGCAAGAGTTGGCTGATAACCTGCCTGAGATGGAACACGTCCAAGTAGGGCAGATACTTCTGAACCAGCCTGAGTGAAACGGAAGATATTATCGATGAATAGTAAGACATCCTGTCCCTGTTCATCACGGAAATATTCCGCCATAGTAAGTGCTGATAATGCAACTCTAAGTCTTGATCCAGGTGGTTCATTCATCTGACCAAACACTAGTGTTGTCTTATCTAATACACCACTTTCTTTCATTTCATAGTACAAATCATTACCTTCACGAGAACGTTCACCAACACCGGCGAATACTGATAAACCGTTGTGTTCAGTTGCGATGTTGTTGATGAATTCCTGGATAAGAACTGTCTTACCTACACCAGCACCACCGAACAATCCGATCTTACCACCCTTGATGAATGGACAGATCAAGTCTACGACTTTAATACCTGTTTCAAGGATTTCAGTTTCTGTTCTCTGATCAGCAAATGTAGGTGCTGATCTATGAATTGGCATATGTTTTTCTTCAGTCAATTCATCTTTACCATCAATAGAATGTCCTAATACGTTGAACATTCTACCAAGTGTTTTATTACCTACTGGAACACTAATAGGTGCATTAGTATCCACACCATCCATACCTCTTGTTAGACCATCAGTAGGACCCATTGCGATACATCTTACAATATCATCACCAATATGCTGACCAACTTCTACAGTTAACTCTTCACCATGGTTATCAATTGTGATGGCTGTATTTAGATCTGGAAGATCTTTATCAGCAAGCAAACTGTACATCAACAACTGGACCCTGAGCCTTGATAATCTTACCCACATTCAAAGACATATGGCACCTCCTTCTTTTGTGCATTGGCACCAGCAACGATTTCACTTACTTCACTTGTAATCGCGCTCTGACGTGCCTGGTTATATTTTAATAACAACTCATCTGTTAATTCATTAGCATTGTCTGTTGCGTTCTTCATAGATGTTCTTCTAGACGCATTTTCTGCAGTCACTGATTCAATCAAGTAACCATAGATAACGGCCTGTAAATACATCGGAATTAAGCTTCCAAGTACTGATTCAGGACTTGGTTCAAACAATGTATCTTTATGGAATTTCTTATCAGAGACAAGATCTTCAGCCTTAAGTGGAAGAAGAGTCACATCTCTAGGTACGAAAGTTAAATCATTCACATATTCTGTATATACAATATGAATAGACTTAATTTCTTTTTTCTTATAGCCTTCTAGAAGTGAAGCAACTAATCTCACAACACTTCTAAAATCAAGGGTCGTATTAAGGTCTACATAAGTACCATCTACTTCACCTTTAAAATGTTTCTTAAACTGATTTAAGTTTATTACCAATCGCAATAATCTTCTTGGCATCATTGACTGATGCTTCAACCTGCTTAAAGATATTTGAGTTATATCCACCACATAATCCTAAAGTAGAAGTGATAACGATATAAACATCTTTACCCTTATTATTTAATACTAAATAAGGAGAATCAATATCATTTCCTGCAGAAGATAAGATCTGTGCACAAGTATCTTTTACCTGTGTATAATAAGGCTTCATGTCATTCAACTGATTTCTAGTCTTAGAAAGCTTAGAGCTAGCAACAAGTTCCATAGCTCTTGTGATTTTCTTAGTAGATTCAATTGATTTGATACGACGCTTGATGGCTTGCATCTGCCCAGCCATAATTAAGCCTCAGCTTTCTGTAAGTTTTCGAACTGAGTTGTATAAGCCTTAACAGCTTCCTTCAACTTAGCAGTTAATTCATCAGATAATACTTTCTTTTCTCTGATTTCATCAAGAAGATCACTATGTGCAACAGCAAACTTCTCTACTAAACCATCCATGTATTCCTGTACCTTTTCCACTTTAACATTCTTAACGAATCCATTTTCAAGTGCAAATAGAGTAATAATCTGATCAATAACATCTCTTGGTGCATACTGTGCCTGCTTTAATACTTCACGTACACGTTCACCATGTTCAATCGCATTCTTAGTTCTTTGCATCTAAGTCAGAACCAAACTGTGCGAATGACTGCATTTCTTCATACTGCGCTAATTCATACTTCAAGTTTCTAGAAACCTGCTTCATAGCCTTGATCTGTGCTGTAGAACCTACACGTGATACAGATAAACCTGTATCAATTGCTGGTCTAAATCCAGCATTGAATAATTCTTGTTGTAAGAAAATTTGTCCATCTGTAATTGAAATTACGTTAGTTGGAATATAGGCAGATACGTCACCTGCTTGTGTTTCAATGATAGGAAGGGCAGTAATAGAACCTCCGCCATTTTCTTCATTTAAACGACAAGATCTTTCTAATAGTCTTGAATGTAAGTAGAATACATCACCTGGATAAGCTTCACGTCCTGGTGGTCTCTTTAATAATAGAGACACTGTACGATAAGCTACGGCATGCTTACTTAAATCATCATAAACGATTAATACATCCTTACCCTGGTCAAGCCATTCTTCAGCAATAGCACAACCTGCATAAGGAGCAATATACTGAACTGGAGCAAGTTCAGAAGCTGATGCAGAAACAACAACAGTATAATCCATTGCGCCTGCCTTCTTTAATTTTTCAACAACCTGTGCAACTGTAGAGTTCTTCTGACCAATTGCTACATAGATACAGTACATATCCTGACCTTTTTGGTTGATGATTGTATCAACAGCGATAGCTGTTTTACCAGTCTGTCTGTCACCGATGATTAACTCACGCTGACCTCTACCAACTGGAATAATTGCATCAATAGTAGTGATACCAGTCTGTACTGGCTGATCTACTGATTTTCTTGTCATAACACCAGGAGCCACTCTTTCGATTGGTCTAGTCTTTGTAGTGATAATTTCACCCATGACCATCAATAGGCTGTCCTAAAGGGTTAACGACACGACCAAGCATTGCATCACCTACAGGTACTTCAATGATCTTACCTGTACGTCTTACTTCGTCGCCTTCTTTAATTTCGTCCGCATTACCTAATAAAGTAACACCAACACTATCTTCATCTAGGTTCATGACCATACCATAAACATCACCTGGGAAAAGGATCAATTCACCTAGCATTGCATTGTCTAAACCATGAACAACACTGACACCGTCACCAACAGTCATAACTGTTCCGACGTCTTTCTGTTCCATGACATCATCATAATGCTTAATCTGCTCTTTGATTAAAGCACTGATTTCATCGGGTCTTAATGCCACTTGCGTCACCTACTTTCTCAACAGCTCAGTCTTGAGCTTGCTGACTTTGTTCTTTAATGAGCCATCATAGACACGGTTCTCAATCTGAACCTTAACACCACCAATAAGTGTCTTATCTTCAACAGTTCTTAAAGTAATTGTTTTGTTTTCTTTCTGAGAAATCGCTTCTTCAATTGTCTTAACCTGTTCATCGCTTAATGCGAAAGGTGTGAAGATAACGCCTTCCTCGATACCAAGATGCTTATTACTCATCTTAATAAAGCTTTTTTTGTAATAGGCGCAATGTATCTTGTTCTTCTTTTCTTTACAAGCAGTTTAAGAAAATTCAATACATAATGATTTACTGAAGTGCCAAAACCTTTATCAAGTAATGCACACTTTGCTTCATCATCTACAAGCACATGAGAGAAGAATTTTTCAAATTCTGGATTACTTTCTAAAACTGTATCAACTAGTTTCATGTCTGCTAGATAATCTTCTAGCGCATGATCTTCTAACGCTAACTGATATAAGCTTTCAGCATAACGTTCTGCAACATTTGCATCCATTAGTTAACAACCTGTTTTACGAAATCATCTACTAAAGCTTTATTGGCTTCAGTATTCATATTCTGATCCATGACTTTAGTAGCCACTTCAACAGCAACATCCACAATTTCTTTCTTCATTTCATCCTGTGCTGCAAGCTTTTCAGATTCAATTTCATGGCGAGCCTGTTCAATCTTTTCTTGAGCCTGCTTGTTAGCTTCATCCATGATTTTACTCTTAGCCTTTACGGCATCTTCCTTAGCCTGATCTATGATTTCTTTATACTGTTTTGCAGCTTCTTTAGCCTGCTTTTCACTTTCTAGAAGATATTCAGATGCTTTTTTCATTCTTAGCCTTCGCATCATTGATATTACCTTCTATAAAATCAGCTCTCTTCTGGAAGAATTCTAATACATAATTCCATAAATATTTCTTGAACAGAAGAAGCATGATTGCAGTGGAACATAACTGAACAATCATAGTGGTAGGGTTTGGAAATAACTTTGCGGCTATATCTGGCATAGTTTTTTCCTCCTTAAACTATTTTTTTTTATTTGAATACGAATAATAAGATGAAAGAAATAAGTAAACCATAGAGGGCTACTGTTTCTGTTAAGGCGATACCTAAGATCATAGTAGTACGGATCTTGCTTTCAGCCTCAGGATTTCTTCCAATTGCAGATACTGCATGAGCGGCAACTAAACCTTCACCAATACCTGTACCTAAACCTGCAAGTACTGCAATACCAGCAGCGATTGCAATTAAACCTCTTGTCATAATCAATTTCCTCCTATTGACATTTTTTTTCATTTATTCTTCATCTGGATTTTCATTAGAAATCAGAATTGAAGATAGTGTAACGAATACCAGTGCTTGTACACATCCAGAGAATACATCGAAATAACAATGTAATAGCGGTGCTACCACTGGTCCTAAAAAGTTGAATGGAATCAACTTGTAACTTAAGAATGATGTTGCCTGATATACTAAGGCCATAATAAATGTACCACTCAATAAGTTACAGAAAATACGCATTGATATAGAAATCAATGGTGAAATCAAACCAAATAGGTTTGTTGGGGGAATCAAAGTTCCCTTAATATAACTGCCAACACCCTGATACTTAATCGCATTAATCTGAATTAATACCCATGTAATTAATGTTAAGGATAACGTGATTGAGTAGTTAGTAGTTGGCGCATCAAAACCTGTTAATCCAAATAAGTTAGAAACCAACAGCCATGCAAATAACATAGAGAAATAAGGATAGTAGTTCTTCGCATATTTCTTAGGCATGATTGTGCCCATATAATCGTAAACCATCTTAATGGCGGTTTCAACAAGAAGAACCACACCTTTTGGTCTCTTAGTTGGATCTGCTTCTCTTATTTTTTTACCTGCATAAACAAAGAAAATAGAAAGTATCACAGTCACAATCAATGATGATATCAGTTCTGGCTGAATAGTGATTTTCATTATCTCATACGCCTCCTTTCTCCATATGCATGTATATAAATAGAAATCTTTACTACTAGATAGCCCAGAAATACAGTATACATATTTACTATTTCTGAAAGAATCCAGCTATCGCAAAACCTACTGCAAAAATAAACAATTTAGCCATAAATAACATAACCGCAATTGTCTTACCTGCAGTCTGGATGGAAAGTATTGTATCAGTCATTTTCATATTGATCTGTAAAATTAATAAATCAATAAGATAACCTAATACAAACCCTAAGCAGTAGCTGATTGAATGAAGAATGATGGAAAGTATAACCGCAAGAATCAATCCTGCAAGAAATACTTTAACAGAAGTTCTTCTTACTTCATATTCATCAAATCCCATTAATTAGTACCAAACAAGCGGTCTCCTGCATCTCCTAAACCTGGTACAATATATCCCTTGTCATTTAGCTTTTCATCTAATGCGACTAAAGTAAGCTTTACATCTGGATGATGTTCTTCAATGTATTTCACACCTTCAGGTGCACCTACAAGGCAGACAAGTTCAATATCCTTCGCACCACGATCTTTAATATTCTGGATAGCCATATCAGCTGAACCACCAGTAGCAAGCATAGGATCAAGAACAATAACCTTTGCGCTCTCTAATCCCTTAGGAAATTTAGCATAATATTCATGAGGAATCAATGTTTCTTCATCTCTATACATACCAATATGACCTACTTTCGCAGTTGGCATGATTCTTCTGAAGCCATCTACAAGACCCACACCAGCACGTAAGATAGGTACAAGAATAATATCTCTATCTAGTTCATAACCAGTTGTCTTACAAATAGGTGTTTCAATTTCCTTTTCTTTTAAAGGATAATCTTTTGTGACTTCATAAGCCATCAACATTGCGATTTCATCAAGGTTCTGCTTGAAAATATAGTTTGATGTCTTTTCTTCTCTCATAATAGAGAGTTTGTGTTTAATTAATGCATGATTGAGTACTTTAACCATCTTATGACCTCCTAGTATTTAATATCGTCATACATAGTCACTTTATCAGTTAACTTCTTTACTCTTGCAAGACATTCATTCTTCACTTCATCAGTTTCTTCATTCTTTAAACGATAAGCAATAATCTTTCCAACTTCTCTGAAGTCATCTTCCTTGAATCCTTTTGTTGTCATTGCTGGGGTACCAACACGGATTCCAGAAGCCTTGAAAGGTTTTTCTGTATCGAAAGGAATCGCATTCTTATTAGCTGTAATATTGATTTCATCAAGTAATCTCTGAGCTTTCTTACCTGTAATACCACAGTCGCTCTTTACATCAATAAGTAATAGGTGATTATCAGTACCACCCGTTACAAGACGGAATCCTTCTTCCTTTAAAGATTCTTCTAAAGCTTTCGCATTCTTAATGATCTGATGACTATATTCCTTGAATTCAGGCTGTAATGCTTCATAGAAGCAAGCTGCTTTAGCCGCAATAATATGCATAAGAGGTCCACCCTGCATACCAGGGAAAACAGCTCTATCAATATCTTTTGCATACTTTTCCTTACACATGATGACACCACCTCTAGGACCTCTTAAAGTCTTATGAGTTGTAGTAGTCACGATATCTGCATAAGGGAATGGAGATGGATGATCTCCTGCAAAGCAACTAAACCAGCGATATGTGCCATATCTACCATAAAGATAGCACCAACACTATGTGCTACTTCAGCCATGAATTTGAAATCAATCGTTTTTGCATAAGCACTTGCCCCTGCAACAACTAACTTAGGTTTGATTTCTTCACACAATCTCTTATATTCATCATAATCGATTCTTTCTGTTTCCTTATCAACACCATAAGCATGGAATTCATAAGTCTTACCAGAGTAGTTTAATGGATGTCCATGAGTTAAATGCCCACCATCATTTAAAGACATACCTAGTACTTTATCACCTGGCTGTAATAAAGCAAAATAAACAGCTGTGTTCGCTTGTGCACCAGAATGAGGCTGAACATTTGCATACTCACAGCCAAATAGCTTCTTAAGTCTTTCCTGTGCTAATGTTTCTACTTCATCCACAAACTGACATCCACCATAATAACGTTTTCCTGGATATCCTTCTGCGTATTTATTTGTTAGAACTGAGCCCGCAAGCTCCATAATTTCTTTAGATACAAAGTTTTCGGAAGCAATTAATTCAATATTGTTTCTTTGTCTATTCAATTCTCGCTCAACACTCGCAAATACTTCTGTATCTCTCATAATGCTTACTCCTTTTCTAAAGCCATCATTTTTTCAATTCTCTTAACATGTCTTCCACCTTCAAAATCAGTATGAAGCCATGCATTAAGAATTTCAACAGCGAGTCCTTCTCCAATAACTCTCTGTCCCATTGCAATCATGTTAGTATCATTATGAGCTCTTGTCGCTTTTGCACTAAATACATCATGACATAATGCGCGGCGGATACCATCTACCTTATTACATGTAATTGATACACCGATTCCTGTTCCACAAACAACGACACCTTTCTCACATTCTCTGATGCAACAGCTTTAGCTGCCTTAGATGCATAATCAGGATAATCACAAGAGTCTTCAGTATAAGTACCATAGTCTACAACTTCATAACCCTGTTTCTTCATTTCATCAATAAGAACATTCTTTAAACGTAATCCACCATGATCACAAGCGACTGCAACTTTCATAATATACCTCCTCGATTTCTTCTTTGGTAATTAAACCTTCTCTTAGTATTCTCACATCACCTTGACTTAAATCCACGACTGTAGATGCAGTTGCCGAAGCAGTCTGTCCTCTGACAACCATATCAATCTGTCCATCAAGCTGTGCAAGTACTTCTTTTTCGTTTGTCGTATTCCCTTGACCAGATAAATTAGCACTTGTTACTGATAAAGGCCCTGTCTGATCAATGAGTGACAAAACGAAAGAACTGTCTGGGATTCTAATACCTATTGTATCTTTTCCACTAACATGTCTCGAATCCACACTATCCAGTCTTTTTAATACGATTGTCATTCTACCTGGCATAAACTTATCAATCACTCTCTGGGTACCCTCGTCTACTAAGCCATACTTCTTTACATCATCTTTTTTTGACAACATAAGAGTCACTGCTTTATTCGGGTTACGTTTCTTGATTTCCATAATTCTATCAAGACCCTTCAAATCATCGAATAAGCAGGCAACGCCATAAACAGTTTCCGTAGGAAATGCAACAATCTTCCCATCTCTTACTGCACTCACTAATAAATCCATCTGTTCTGGTCCTATAACCTGTGTCATTAAAATCACCTCATATCGGTATTATTCTAACACAAAAACTTTCTTAAAAACATATATTTATCGCTTTCCAACATACCCTTTTCTACTTACAAATTCATATATCTGTCAATTATTTATTCAAACTTAATTGTTTGTACATAAATTCTTCATAGAATATTTTATATAATGAATAAAAGGAGGTATTTTGTCATGAAAAAGAAGAATGTAGTTATTGGTACAATAGGCGCGCGCTGTAAGCATCTGCCACTTATCTTGAAAAAAGAGGGCGCATTGCGATAGAAAAAAGTATGTACAAGATGCAAAAAAGAAAAAGTAGGATTAAAACATCCAATGAGTAAAGATGATAAACAATGGCTAGATCATCAGACATTTATTGATATGGAAATCACTTCTTATGATGGATTAAAGCTAGAAGGGCAGTTCCTTCCTTATCCCTGATTCTAATAAATTAGTGATCTGTGTTCATGGATTCCATTCTTACCATTATCGTGAGTTTGCATATTATATTCGTTTCTACCATGAACTTGGTTATAATATCCTTCTTCCAGATAATAGAGCACATGGACAGTCAGAAGGACATTATATTGGTTTTGGATGGCTGGACCGTTTAGATATATTAGAATGGATTAAAAAATGGAAGAATACTTCCATAATGAACCAATGAGCATTGTCTTACATGGTATATCCATGGGTGGGGCAACAGTACTCATGGTAAGTGGTGAAGAATTATCTGACAATGTGAAAGCTATTGTCGCTGATTGCAGCTATACAAGTGCTTATGATGAATTCAAATACTACTTAAAGAATAAAGGATGTCCACCATTCTTATTACTTCCTAGTGCTACATTATTATCTAAAAGACAGTAGGGTATAACTTCAAACAAGCCAGTGCAATCAATCAAGTCAAGAAATCTAAAACACCTACATTATTTATACATGGTAACCAGGATCACTTTGTGCCTACTTACATGGCATTAGAACTCTATAATGCCTGTCGGGCAGAAAAGAAATTACTTATTGTGAATGATCTTTGCACATGGTGAATCTTATCATAAAGAGAAGAAACTTGTTCAAAGCAATATTACTCATTTCTTAGAGAAATATGTAGACTAATAGACCGAGCAAGTTGCTCGGTCTATTCTTATTTCTTCGCATTTCTTATTTTTCTTTCAAAAATAAGTACAACTTCATCACTTGTACTATTGCTTCCTACACCAACACCTACAATAGCACCACCTACCATATTACTGCCTATTTCATTTGTGAAAGCTGTCTTTAGTCTCCAACCCTGTACACTATATCTTATTAATGTCTTCTTCAAACTATTTGTATCTGTCCTACCATGAGAATCATGAACAGTGACTACATCATATTCATAAAGATCATTACATTCTAAAATGGAATCTAAATTATAATCATTATTTCTTTCTTCCAATAATTCTGTCAACTTATCTTCCGTCATCGAATCATTAGAAGTATTTTTTCTATGATTTGATCTAGTTTTGAGTTGATTTCTTTTTGTTCATCCATACTTTGACGTTGTTTGTAATACTTATCAAAATATGTATGAATTCCTTCTTTGATATCTTGAGAAAAATGACCTTTATCTAACTGTTGATCAATTGCCTGAATAGCTTCATCCAGTTGCTTTGTAGAAAGATGAGTACTTTTCAGTTTAGTTGATGTGATTGTGAGATTAGGTACTTGTTGTAAGCAGGTATTACATAGACATACTTCTCCAAAGCTATTTCTATCTGGAATAGTAGTAAAAACCTGCCCACAATGACTACATTTCATTTGCTTATCCATATGATTTTACCTTTCACTTTATTAACATAAATATATGTATATATTATTTTTACTGAACTAAAAAGCAAACAAGATAAAATGGTCTAAACAATAAACTATTCTCTTTGCCTATATCTTTTTGTGAAATCAAATATGATTTATTCACAATGTTGGAATACTTCTTACAGAACTCATTGATTGATTCATGTTTTCCAATACTGAAGATTTCACCTCAAATACATTGATTTTACTTCCATCTGATACTAGAAAATCAACCTCATAATAATGCGTACTTCCTTTTTTATTCCAAGTATGATAGTACAATTCTCTTCCCGATGCAAAGAATCATCTGAGCCATTAGATTTTCATACAAATAACCAAGATTAATAGGCAACTTATCAGATAATAGTTTTGCATATATTTCGTTTTCTGTTGCTGGGCAATCAATAAACATAAGTGTGACAAACAAACCAGTATCCGCAATATAGAGCTTATAACTATCAAAATCTTTTGTATCTGCCAAACTCACTTTAGGGTCAGTTGTATTAAAACATGGTAGCACTGTCTTTGAATCAATCAACTCATATAATAATTCTTCACTTCTTACATTATTCTTCTTACCTATCGCAGTTGTTATGCGATATTTTTTTGTATCTTTTGCGAGCTGAGCAGGAATTGAATGATACATAACTGACAATCTACCAGAACCATCAATTTTTTTAAAGTCTTCCTCATACAATGAGATATGATCTGCCTTTTTACCATATCAATTTCTGAAAAGTTTTTTCCATTAACATAGGCTTCTACTGCCTGTGGCATCCCCCCTACTGCCATGTAAATTCTTAAATCTCTCATTAATTTACGATTTGTAGCCCCGACCAATGGCTTTACCCATATTATATATATCTTTCAACAATCCATAATTACTACCTGTGGCAGTACAGAACTCTTCATAGTCCATTGGGTAAATCTGAATCTTCATTTCCTCCGATGGAATTAAAATATCCTTTACATTTTTCTTTATGGATATTAGTGAACCAGTTTCCAGATAACTGTATCTTCCATCTGCAACAAGATGTTTTATTGCCTGTCTGGCTTTTGGGAATAACTGTACTTCGTCAAAAATAATGAGGGACTCGTGTTCATACAATGTGATTCCGGTTTCTGCCTGCAGCCTCAAAAAAAAGATATTCAAATTTGCTATATCATCAAAACATTCAAGAATATTATTTGTTATCTTTGAAAAGTCTATCAAAATATATGACTTATACTCATTCTTCGCAAAATTTTCCGCAATAGTTGACTTACCAACACGTCTTGCTCCCTCTAATAGAACTGCATATCGATCTGAATAGTTATGCTTCCATTCAAGTAGCTTATCATACGCTTTTCTCTAAAAAACATAGAATATCTCCTCACTTTTTAAATATATATAACTTTCTTCAATCTTATTATCTGCCAAAATATAACTTTCTTCAATCTTATATTTGTCAAAAATGTGACTTTCTTCAATCTTTTTTAGCCTAAAATAGTACTTTCTTCGAAGTAACGGTAATTATATTATATTTATTTACGTATAAAAAAGGGGATAGCATCCGCTATCTCCTCATGACTATTCTTCATCAAATAAAACTAAATCATCAAATGTCTGTCTTCTTACTACGACTCTTGATTCACCTTCATAAGTGAATACTACAGCTGGTTTAGGCAACTGGTTGTAGTTAGAAGACATAGAGTAGTTATATGCACCTGTAGAGAATACTGCAAAAATATCTCCTGGCATAATTTTAGCTGTAACTGGTAGATCCTTAGTAATCATATCAGCACTTTCACAGATCTTACCTACAACTGTTACAGTCTTAGTCTTTGTTTCTCCTGCTTTATTTGCAACAATACCATCATATTTCGCATCATATAAAGGTGTACGGATATTATCAGACATACCACCATCAATAGAGACATAAGTACGTACATCGGGATTTCTTTAATACATCCTACTGTATAAAGAGTAATACCTGCATTACCTACAACATAACGCCCTGGTTCAATCATAACAGCTGGACGTTCCCATCCATGACTATCATATTCATTATAAATAACTTTCATGATTTCTGATGTAATAGATTCAAAATCAAGTGGTTCATCCTGTTTAGTATAAGCAATACCATAACCACCACCGGCATTAATCTTACTTGTTACAACACCAAATGTATTATAGATTTCATTTACGAACTTCATGAACTGAAGCATTGCATTCACATAAGCGAATAAATCAAATACCTGAGAACCGATATGACAATGAATTCCTTCATATTCGATATTATCAGACTCTAAGATTTTCTGAATAGCTTTTAAATAGATACCATAATGAGAACTAAAGCCAAACTTAGTATCCTTATGACCAGTCATAATATAGTTATGACCACCAGCTTTAATACCAGGGACAATTCTTAAAGTTGCCTTTACTTTCTTACCTAGTTTACCTGCAATCTTTTTTTCACAGTTTTCAATTTCATAGAAGTTATCTACTACGAAATGAGTCACATCATGACTTAATGCATATTCAATTTCTGAAGGAAGCTTATTGTTTCCATGGAAGTAGATCTTATCTGGATCAAATCCAGCACGTAATGCGATACTGATTTCTCCTGCAGATACGCAGTCAATTCCAATAGCATATTCATTTGCAAGCTTATAGATTGCAAGACAGCTAAAAGACTTAGATGCAAATAATGGAAGCGCCTTTTCATACTTATCCATGAACTTTGTCTTTAATTCATTCATCTGATGTCTGATATGACCTTCACTCATAACATAAAGTGGTGTGCCATACTGTTTTGCGAGATCAGATGCTTTAATACCATCTATATATAAATCATTGCCTTTTATATCAGCAAACTGTGTCTGTAATACCATACCATTCCCCTTAATATAATGTTTTTAAATCAAATAAACCTTTGTCTTTATTCATTAATGCCTTTAATGCAAAGAACAGCACCATTCGCAAATACTTCTTTAGAAAGAGCTGTATGCTTTACTTCTACGATTTCATCCTGTCCTGCAAACATTACTGTATGTTCACCAAAGATTGTCCCGCCTCTTATAGATGAAATACCTACTTCATTTCTTTTCTCTTACGATGAATAGAATGACGATCATAAGTAGGTTCTAATGCATCATCTAAAGCATTATTAATACCATCATATAACATCACTGCAGTACCTGATGGTGAATCAATCTTCTGATTATGATGTTTTTCCATGATTTCAATATCAAAATGATGTTCAAAGAATTCTTTCGCAAATTCACTCACCATCTTATTCATCATAGCCACACCATAAGAAGTGTTATAAGACTGGAAGAGGGCAATCTCATGAGATGCTTCTTCAATCTTCTTTAAGTCTTCTGCACTAAAGCCAGTAGTTGCGAATACAACTTTACACTTATTCTTTAATGCATAAGATAGAATACTATCTAGATTGGCAGGATGTGAGAAATCAATAATGGCATCAATATCATCCTGTACTTCATCTAATGACTTATATGCAGGTACTTCTGGCTGTACATCAAACACAGGAGATACAACACCAGCTAATTCTAAATCTGCATCATTCATCACTGCATGGGCTACTTTCTTACCCATTAAACCATAACCATATACTAATACTTTCATCTTAATAACCCTTGCTTTCGAATTCTTTCATTGCATCAAATAATAACTTTTTATTTTCTTCTGTAGTTGGAATAAGAGGCTGACGAAGCATATCACTTTCAATAACACCCATATGCTTTTAAAGCGACCTTAGGCATGATTGGGTTAACATCAATAAATAAATATTTAGAAACATCATTTAAATCATAAGCCATCTTTCTAGCAAGTTCTAAATCACCCTTTAATGCAGCCTGGGCAAACATCTCTGTTTCTCTTGGATAAAGGTTAGATAATACTGAAATAACACCTTTACCTCCTCTTTGCGATAAATGGAAGAATATTATCGTCACATCCAGAATACATATCAAAATCCATACCCTTAGTACGTGTTAATACTTCCATTGCATACGCAATATCATCTGTTGCATCTTTCATAGCAACAATATTAGGAACCTTTGCAAGTTCTACTACTGTATCTACACTGATCTTCATACCAGTTCTACCTGGTACATTATACATAATAAGTGGTAAATCACTAGCAAAGCAGCAACAGCCTTATAATGTTCAATTAAACCTCTCTGAGAAGTCTTATTATAGTAAGGTGTTACAACTAAGTTTGCGTCAGCACCTGCTTCAGCATTGAACTTAGCCTTTCTAATAGCCTGTGCAGTATAGTTAGAACCTGCACCTACAATAACCTTTTACACCTGTACCCTTAGCCATTTCTACTGTAATCTTAGTGAGTTCAAATTCATCTTCAATATCAATAGTTGCAGGTTCACCAGTAGTTCCGTTGACAAGCAATGCTTTTACACCACCATCAATCATTCTCTGAACCTGTCTTTTATAACCTTCGTAATCAATACTTCCATCTTCAAACATTGGTCAATGCAACACCTGTACCTTCAAAAATTGGTTCCATTTTATGCTAATTCCTCCTGAATTTTTTCTAATGCTTTCTTTAAATATTTCTTTTCTATAACATATGAAATAGATACTTCACTTGTTGTCACCTGAGCAAATGGGATTTGGTTATCACCTAGAACTTTGAATAACTTACTTGCAAAACCGACTTCATTTTCCATATGACCTTCTACAACAAGCTTACCTACATTCTTAGATGCAAATACACCAATACGGGGGTGATTCTTCTTAACTTCTTCAATTGCCTTGTTTAAAGCACTCTGTGCTTTTGCATCACATGTGAAATCAATACGCATTTCATCTTCTAGCATGACTGATGAGATCATATCGATGTTCACACCTTCACGGCTAATTGTTTCAAACACATCAGCCACAAAGAGAGGATTCTTTTCAACATTCATTAACTTCACTTGAATAATGTCTTCTTCAATCTCTAATCTTGTAATCACACTGTTCATCTTCATCATCTCCATTTTTTTATAAAAAAATATTGCAATGGGGCCATTGCAATATAATTAGTAGTCTTCATTATATTCAATAGCGCACCACAAATATTTTGTGACAGTGAATAAGATCTTCTCTTATCCCCCAGATAACAGTTCATATACAGTTCCCTGTCTCTTCGGCATTTGCTCCCCCTTCATTATCTGGCTGTATCCATTAATAACGAATTCTTAACGCATGCACCTCTATTTGCCAACATAATAACATATTATCAATCATAAAAAAAGTGATTTTCTTCTAAATAGTGCATATATTCTTTGATCCAGGGACTATCTACCGCATATCGCTGAAGCATGAATTCTATTTTATTTCCATTATACATAAAACTCATCTTTAGCTCTGCACCTTTCTTCTTTGTTTTAAAGTCTGTCACAGATTGATAATCAAAGAAATAAACTTCTTCTATAAACTTTAAATTCTCATAACACATGAAAGTAATACCATCGTAATCAAAACTCATCATATAAAAATGCACTGGTTTACCATGTACATGACCTAACCACATTGTGAAAGCTGTCTTTTTCCAATCAACTTCATATTTCGTATACGCAAAGGCTACATTATTATGAAATGAGATTCTTGATAAACGAATGTAATCTTGTAATAACTCTTCTCTCTTATTCATGGATTTCTAAAGGCAATTGATCAGGATCTTTAAAAATGTCATTTTCTTGCCTGTAAATGTGTCAAAACGGATTGGTTCTGTTTCAATACCTAATGCATTTAATTCTTTGAGTGTTTCTTCTACATCTTCTACCTTAAAAGCCAGATGTCTTAGTCCTGCAGTTTCAGGGAAAGGATGTAGTGGGGCATCTGGTTTAATAAATATTTCTAACTCCATATCTCCAAGTTGAAGATCTAACTTGATATCCTGCTTATCCTCTCTCTTATTTTCTCTAATAATCTTAAAACCTAATTTATTGACATAGAAGTCAATTGTTTGATCATAATCTTTTGTAATGATTGCAATATGATGTACTGTGTCTAATCTCATAACAACACCTCCTGTTACTATTATATCATTTACATCATGAATGATATATAGTTATTATAGTATAAACCAACTAATGAGGTAGGTAATGCATGAATAAGAAAACAATTATTTTTTCTATTAAATCTGCACTCCCTGTTATGACTGGTTATCTTGTATTAAGTATTGGTTTTGGCTTATTACTTCAAGATAAAGGTTATGGATGGTGCTGGGCAGTTTTAATGAGTACAGGTATATATGCTGGTTCTATACAGTTTGTGACAATTAATCTACTATCAACAGATGCTTCTATCATTACAACTGCTATTATGACTCTTATGGTCAATATAAGACATCTCTTTTATGGGATTACTATGTTAGAGAAATATAGTGAAGCAGGGTGGAGAAAGCCTTATTTGATCTTCTCATTAACAGATGAAACCTATTCCTTAATCTGCTCTCCTGATCTTCCTGATGATATACGTAAAGACTATTTCTTTATCGTTTCTCTTGTCAATCAGTTATCCTGGATAGCAGGGAGTATTATAGGTTCAGTACTCGGGAATATTATTCCTTTTGATACAACAGGCATAGATTTTGCGATGACTGCATTATTTGTCATCATCCTATTAGAACAACTAGAGAAATCAAAACAGCATCTTCCTGCCTTTACAGGATTTATTATTTCGATATTCTGTTTATTACTCTTTGGACCAAATCAGTTCCTGATTCCTTCTATGATTCTTATTACAATTACATTATTCATAGAAAAAAGAGCTTAGAAAGGAGTGATTTCTAATGCATGCCATACTTATTATTCTTACTGCCGCAATAGTCACACTTCTTATCCGTGCTCTTCCATTTATTGTATTTAGTAAACATACACCTGATAGTATTCTCTATTTAGGTAAAGTACTTCCTTATGCGATTATACCGATGTTAGTGGTGTATTGTTTGAAAAGTGTATCCGTTCTAAAAGCCCCTTATGGTATTCCAGAGCTCATAGCACTTATAGTAGTTGTATGTATCCATAAATGGAAACATAGTACATTACTTTCTATTCTTCTTGGAACAATGACTTACATGTTTCTAATCCAGACTGTGTTTTAATCACAGTCTTTTCATTACTTCCAATGGGAGATTATTCACGAGTACAGTGTTACCATCATAATAGTTGATATAATCTGGTCCTAGTGTAAATATACGTTCAAAAGGAATCGTACCCAATGATCTTTCTTCTGTTGTAGAATAAAGAGCTATTTCATAATAATCACATTCTAGCTTCTCACCTGTTTCAGGATTCTGATACCCTACAGGGACCCATGGTTTATTAGGGAGTAAAGTAGGGCAGTCTTCAGTTAATGCATAGATGCCTTTAATACCCTGATCTGTCTTAAAGAATTGTGGTTTTGCATAATAATAGTCATGACTTTGAAGTTCATGCATCCATGAAGAGAATAAATGTGGATTAAGAATAAACTGTTCTGCTTCATCCTTACCAATCACTAATGGCCACATAGTACTCATTAAAGTAAGAGAATCTGTTTCACCATTCACAATCTTTTCTGATACTTCTTTAATAACGCGATGATTGAAAGCAAGAAGATCATCTTCCTGTGATAAGTAGTCATCTATATCTTCTTCTATACCATCAATAGTAACACTGCATTTCCAGTAACTAGTAATTCTTCTTAGGCAGTTAAAGAAAGAACGCATTTCATCTGTAGTAGTAGGATTGAGTAAACGTAAGTTTAATTCACTCTTTTCATCTTCATCCCATGAAATATGAACCCCTCTTCCAATAGAATTTGGATTATAGAAGATCATCTTACCTTCCTGGTCATCACCCACCATTCTCATACCATCATTGATTCCAAAAGCCAATTCATCACCGACTATGACATCTAATGGAATAGTCTTTTTAAATAAACCCTTCTGTTTAATACATACATCAATAGACATCTTTCTATCCTCCTATGCATCTCATAAAGTCATCTTCTGAGATAATCAAAATCTTTTCATCCTTCTCTCTTAAGTCTAAACCTTTTCTAATCTTAGTACCATACTGACCATACTTCCATGTTTTACTTTTTTCTCCACCAACAATTAAATAATCAGTAGCACGTGTAGGGGCACTTAATACAGTACCTCCATGACTGTAAATATAGTGAACTACATCACTTCTTCTCATAGAAGTAAATAAACCAGTGACCACAAACTTACCTGTCAAATCTATATCAAATATTTCATCAAAAGCGAAAGGGTAAATATTCATAACTATTCCTCAAAAAAAAGATATACAATATATGTAGGAGGTTTTTCATAATGGTTAAAATCCTAAACATCGCATTATATATCATATTCATTCTTATACCAGCATTGTATTTTATATGGCTATTAAAACATGAACACCTAATTTTTAAAACATTTGTGGTTGTCATGGCTATTCTTTCTACAATCGGTATATTACTTAAATTTAACTTTAAACCTTATAATCATATCTTTACCATGTTCATACTAGTGTGTCAATTTCTCACTATGTATATTTATATTCTTTTTATATGCGTATATCTGTATCGCTTCTCCTTTAAATTTGTGAAACGAAGACCATATCGTTTTGGAAATATCGTAGCAACTATGATTGCGATTACTCTTACAATTTCTGGTTTCCATTCTCACTATAATAAGAAAGAAGTCATCTATCATGTCACTGTTCCTAAGACATCTTCAGTATCTAAGTTAAAGATCTGTTTAGTCAGTGATCTACATTTGAGTTCTGGTACTTATATGAGACAGGTGAGAAAACTTGTAAAAACAGTGAATGATAAACATTATGATCTTGTATGTTTTGCAGGAGATGTATTTGATGAAAAACACCGGATGCATTAATGAATCGTTCTTTACAAGAATTCAAGAATATGAAGAGTACTTATGGAACATACTGGATATCTGGTAATCATGAATACTATGGTAAACACAGACTTTACTGTCTTTGAAAAATACAACATACACTTTCTAAAGAACACCTATGAAACTGTAGACAATACTTTTAATATTGTCGGCTTTACAGATAAAACATCTCATGATCACTATGAAATCAATAAAGTAATAGAAGGGATGGATACCTCTTTACCTACTATTACACTAGACCATAATCCTGAAAGATTTGATCAACATACATATTTCACTGATCTTCAATTATCTGGTCATACACATAATGGACAGATTTTCCCAGGTAATATTATTCTTCATTATTACTATCAGAATTCATATGGTTTATCCCATTATAAGAACCATTATCTTCTTGTATCTGCTGGATATGGTTCATGGGGATTCCCATTTAGACTTGGGACACAATGCGAATATGATACTATTTATCTCACCATGAGAAAATAGTTTTACAAGAAATACACCTTTTTACACAAAATATGTAAACGGATTCATAAATTCGCGAAAATTAACCTCTTTTGGTGTACAAATCTAAAAATAAAGATAGACAAACCGCTTTCTTTCCTATATGATAAGGGCACAAAGAGGTAGTGAAAAAAATGGTCATGGAATTAGAAGAAAAATTTAAATTACGCAAAGCAGAAATCTTTGCGACAATCAAGACGTATGTGACTGAAGCAAACATGGATATCTCAGATACAGTAATAGACAACTTATCTATTCATCTTGCTTTATCAATTACAAGAGAATTATCTGGATCTTATATCGAAATGAGTTCATCTCAGATTGAACAATTAAAACAAGCCAACACTTATCAGATTTCACAGTTAATCGTCTATGATTTATCTAAGAAATATGATGTAAAAATTTCTGAAGACGATATTTGTTATTGTGCGATGTATTTATCAAACATGACATTATTAGATTTAGACTTCTTTAGTGAATGCGATATTATTGATCAGGAAACTGAAAGCATTACTTTAGAAGCCGTACAGGAAATCAATAACCGTTTAGGATTAAATTTAAAGAAGAATGATGATTTCTATCAGGGATTATCAATGCATTTCTATCCTGCAATTCAGCGTTTAAAGAATGATGAACAGCTCCATGATAATGTATTAGCTGGCAAGATTAAAACTGAAAATGAAACAGAATATAAATGTGCAATGATTTTAAATGATGTTGTAAAGGAACATTATCATAAATCATTTAATGAAGATGAATTGGCTTATATAGCATTACATTTCGGTACAGCATTAAGATAACATCAAAGGGAACCTGTGGTTCCCTTTTTCATTTGTACTTATCATAGACCTGTGATGCAATTGCATTATATCTGTTCCATTCATCATCATTAATAAAAATAGCTGATGACATAATAAATGACACATTAAATGTTCAAAATGGTGCTAGTGACATAATAAATGATCAAGATGGCACCAATCACAAAATAAATATTCAAGATGGTACTGATAACACAGTAAATAATCAAAGTGATGTGAAAGATGAGATAGAACTAACTATGGAAGAAATAAAAATACTAGAAATAATGAAAAATAAACCAGACATTACAATTAATCAATTAACAGTAATATTGTCAGGTATTAGTAATAGAAAAATTACAAGAAATATTGTTATATTAAAGAAAAAATGACTTTTAGAAAGAGTTGGTTCAAGGAAAAAGGGTTATTGGAAGGTTAAACGTTAAATTAAAGGAGGAAAAAAAAACTTGCTTCATTTGTACTTGCCATAGACCTATGAGACAATCTAATTATACTCATTCCATTCATCTGCTTTAATAAACCTTTAATAAAAAAATAGCTGAATTCTTGATAAAAATTCATACTATTATATAATTTTATCGAAGGTAGAAATATCTTATCAGTACGGCTCCTACCGACATAAAGGTAGGGCATTAAAGTATGGAAGGGAGAAAACCTTCCTTTTATTTTTCAATAGAAAAATCCTCTAGGTCATACCTAGAGGATTTTCTATTTCCCTATACAAAATCTCTTGAACAACTCATCCAATAAATCTTCTTTAGCCTGTTCACCTAAAATCTCTTTTAAGTTCTCCCAGCTATCATATAAATCAGTCACAATCAAATCTGTAGGAATACCATCCTCCATTGCCCTGAATCGCAACATTTAATGACTGTGAAGCTTTCTCTAATAACTGTACCTGTCTTTGATTCGCAAGTACCTGTGCCTGAGAATTAGTAATAGCACTAAAGTCAAACTCATCTTTAATATGTTGAATCAATTCATCTATATGATTCTCTTTAGCACTAATATGAATACCTTCTGTATCAATCACACAACCCTTATCAGACTTATTGATTAATACAATTCTATTTAATCCTTCAGTACGTTCTAATAGTTCCTTATCTTCTGCCTCTATTGGTCTAGAACCATCTAATACCACTAGCACTAAATCAGCCTGATCAATCAAAGATAAAGACTTCTTAACACCCATATGTTCAATCTTATCTTCTGTTTCTCTAATACCTGCTGTATCAATCAGATTCAATACAATATCATTTAAACGAATAGAACCTTCTACTACATCTCTAGTCGTTCCTGCAATATCGGTTACGATGGCTTTATCTTCTTCTAATAATGCATTCAATAAACTAGACTTACCTACATTAGGTTTACCTACAATGACAGTAGAAATACCATCCTTTATTAAATGCATATTTTTAGAACGATCAAGAATATCATCCATCTTCGTTCTTAAAGATACAGAACCAGGTAACAGCTTTTCAGCTGTTAGTTCTTCTATATCTTCATATTCTGGATAATCGATATTTACTTCAATCTGAGTAATAATTTTAATTAAATCTTCTTTTAAGTCTTTAATGAAGTTTGTGATATTCCCCTGTATTCCTTTTAATGCTAGTTTAGTCGCTTGATCATTATTCGCTGTAATTAAATCACTAATCGCTTCTGCCTGGGATAAATCAATACGTCCATTTAAGAATGCACGCTTAGAGAATTCTCCATGCTCAGCCATTCTCGCTCCTTTCTTTAAACATAAAGAAAGAACTTTATTCGTAATAAAAACACCACCATGACAGTTGATTTCTACCATTTCTTCACCAGTAAATGTATGCTTTCCACGATAGATAGAAATAAGTACTTCATCTACTTTCTCTTCACCATCTACAATATAGCCATAAGAAATAGTTTGAGACTTCTTATTTAGATTACCTGTAAAGAAGCTCTGAACAAAATCAATACACCCTTTACCTGATATACGAATAATAGAAATAGCGGCTTCTAAACGAGATGTCGCAATAGCACAAATAATATCATCATTCATAATCATACCTCCTTAAGTGTTCTTTTCTTATACTTATAGAACCAAATAAAATTAACCAGACCTTTAATAATACCTGAGAAAGAAATAACCCACCAGATACCATTTAAATGGAATGTATTTAAGATTAATAAAATAGCTGGAATACGTCCTAAAGTGAATATAATGCTGGTGATAGAAGGAGGAATTGTTTCTCCTAATCCACTAAAGGCTCCAGAAATCATTAATTCTAGAATCATAAATGTTTCAGATAGACCTACAATACGTAGATAGTTTTCTCCAATTTGAGTTACCATTAAATCATCAGTAAAGAAGCCATAAATCACATGAGGGAAGAAGACCATCAAGCTTGTACATACAATACCCCATAGTATAGAGAATACCAGCATTGTATGATATCCTTTCTCTACACGATCATACTTACCAGCTCCATAGTTCTGACTAATAAACGCATTAATAGATGTCTGGAATCCAGTCGCCATACACCAAGAAATATTTTCTACCTGTGTACCTACCTTCTGTCTGCAACAGCTGCATCTCCAAACTCAGCTACAAAAGCAGCGACTACCATTGAACATACAGAAAATAACATACTCTGTAACCCTAATGGAAAACCAATTCTAAGTATATTCTTATAATAAAACTTTGAATAAACCTTCTTCAATGAAATATGTTTAAGTAATGTATTCTTCTTAAAGTTATGTCTCATAAATAATAGGAATACAGAAACTTGAGCTAATACTGTGGCAAGTGCTTTGCACCTACAACACCTAGATCACATACAAAGATAAAAAATGGGTCTAAAACAATATTCAATAACAAACCAACACTATTACACTGGAATGGTGTCTGACTATCACCAGAGGCATTTAAGATACCCGTCATAATAATATTTAAGAAGTTAAAGATAATCAAACCACATGTAATACGTAAATAGTTAATAGCCTGATTAATAGTGGCTTGTGATGATAAGCCAAATAATCCAATAAAGAAACTTGAAAATACAACTGTACAGAAAGAGAATAATAGTGCGAATATAATCCCTAACTGAATCGTAGTTGAAGCATAATCTGTAGTCGCTGCGTCTTGATTACCTGCACCTAATGAATGTCCTGTTTTGACTTGTCCACCCTGTGTCGCAATCATTGCGAGTCCCTGCGATAACCAGCTAAACATACCTGCTACACCAACTGCCGCAATAGAGGAAGCACCAAGCTTTCCAATCCAAAGCATATCAATCAGTGCATAGGCCATTTCTAGAAATGATGTACCAATAATAGGTAGTGTTAATTTTATAAGAAGAGGAACGATACGTCCTTCTAATAAATTCAATTTTTTCATGTACTTCTCCCTTCCTATCCATTCTATCAAAAGAATGTAAAAAAAAAAGAAGGCAGAGCCTTCTCTTTAATCAACATAATAAATTTCTAAGTAACGGTTTTTACCTTCACCGTGTGACTGTGTTGCAAGATGTGGCATTTCCGCAATCACCTGATGAATTACTTTTCTTTCATCAGCTGGTAGAGGATCTAACTTCATATTGATCTTAGAATGTTGTACTTTCTTACCAAAACGTTTAGCCATTGCAAAGAACCTTCTGGTATCTCTGTTCTTTATAACCATTGATATCTACAGAGATTTCAATACGCTGTTTGAACTGAGTATTCACAGCACTCTTAGTAATGAAGTTTAATGCTCTTAAAATAACACCATTCTTACCAATCACAACTGAGTTATTACTTGTTTCTACATTACAGTAGATACGATCATCCTGTTTGAAGACAGTAGTCTGTGTTTCGAAACCTAAAGAACTTAATGTTCTTTCCACGAACTGACCTACATATTCTTCAACCATAGATTCACACCATCCAGCAATAACAACTTTCTTACTGAATAATCCCTTATGAACTTCAACAATTTCATAATGGAATTCTTCTGGTGTAATACCTAAGTCCTGACAAGCACAATTTAATGCTTCTTCTTCTGTTTTAGCTTCATAAGTATTCATAATGATTACCTAATTACATGAGTGTCTTTCTGATTTTCTTGCTTTTCAATATACTGAATCTGAATAAATACTGTTCTAACTACAGTAATTAAGTTAGTTGTAATCCAATAGAATGACATAGCTGTTGGCATGATTAAACCAAAGTAGATGATCATTAATGTCATTACGATATTCATAGTCTTCATCTGGTTCTGCTGAGCAGAAGGTTTATACTTCTTGTTTCTCTTCAACATTAAGTTGTTGATTTCGATAGCGAAGAACTGAGATAAAGCCATAACTAAAATAACGGCAATATAAATGAATTTACCACTAGTAATCTGAGATAAAGGTGTTAAACCTAAATTCATACCAAATGCCTGTGATGTATACAAGATCTGGATTCTCTGAACAGCACCATACATTGCGAACATGATAGGTAATGTTAAGAAAGTCCATAATGAACCAAACATAGAAACGTTATTTTTCTTGTATAAGTTCATAATTTCATTCTGCATACGCATCTGACTAGTCTGATCATTCTTACCACGATACTTGTTCTGGATTCTTTCCATTTCTGGCTGAAGCATCTGCATCTTCTGTGTAGAAATAGTAGACTTGATCATAACTGGTAAAATAATCAAGTTGATAAGAATAGTCATTAAGATGACACCCCATAAGACATTACCTGTCCATGAAGTGATTAATAGGATTCCCTTTGCGATAGGAATTGTAAGAATAAAATCAAAAATCCTGCTTTTAGTGACCATGGTGTTGATTCAGTGATAGCACGGCTTGCTAATAAATGACCGTTCTTGTCAACATTACTTGTACACCCTGTAAAAATGAACACTAAAGCAATCACCGCAAAGATCTTTAAGTACTTCTTTGTACGAGGATCTAATACCATTTTTACTTCTCCATTCTTTTTTTTCATTTTTAAATATAGATTTTGAAGAGATTTCTTGTTCTGTTCAAAATCATTCTGAGAATAGGGTTTTCTAACAATCAGAATGTAATCATTATGGTCTTCTTTTGTGAACAATTCATGAACCATCATTCTCACTTGTCTCTTAGTCTTGTTTCTGGCAACGGCATTCCTATTTTCTTACCGACTGATAAACCAATACGCATATGCTCTAGATCATTAGGATTCCAATATAATACAAACTCTCTATTCGCTACGCTTTTTCTTTTCTTTATAATGGTTTCAAATTCAGTACTTTTCTTTACACGTAATTTTTTTTCATATTTCTTTTAGAAAAAAACCACATTAAAGTGGATTTTTTTTAGGCAGATAATACTTTTCTTCCTTTTTACGACGTCTAGCGATAACTTTACGTCCACCTACAGTTGCCATTCTAGCTCTGAAGCCATGAGTCTTAGCTCTTTTTCTTTTATTTGGCTGATATGTTCTTTTCATCTTTTTACACCTCCAATATGTAGCTACTTTTTTTATACTACATAACATATGCAGTGTCATTATATGGGAAATACTATTTTAAGTCAATATTATTTATAAGAAATTTTGGCTTATATTCAACAGTTTTTGCTTCTTCACAACTATTTTCCACACTTCATTCCCCATTGGAATTCATTCATTCACATATTGTGTATAACATTCATTTTTCTTCTATATAACATATTTTTTTTTATGTGCACAATATTATGAATAAGTAGTGAATAGAGGAAATACTGCACATATATTCACAATTTTACTCGTGCAAAGATAATTTTAGATATTCTTAATATTTGTGAATAAGTGTGAAGAATTCAAAAAATAGTGTTAAGTTCACAATAAAAATGTGAATATCTCGTGAAAAACTATCTGAATAACCTATGAACAACTACTTATTCACTAGTTTTTGTGCACATCCATGCTGTGAATAATCAATATTCACTAGTCATTAGTCACATTTTCTTTTTATAATGAGGGGTGCAAAGGAAGGTGAATATATGGACAACTTAAAGCAGTTCTGGACAGAAACCCTCAATCGCTATGGAGAAAACAGTGACGATAAGATCGTATTCGACTCAATATTCACCCAGACAGAGGCTAAAGAACTGCAGAACAATGAATTAATTATTACTATAGAATCGGTTTTTAATAAGACCTTTATTGAGGATGCAAGTGAACAGCTTGCAGAATTCTTCTATGAAGTGTCAGGTATTAAAGCCACTATAAAGGTGATGTCAAACCAGGAATATGACAACATGAATAAGGCAAAAGCCCCTGTAGTAGAAGTTAAGGAAGAAGTAGAAGATTTTGATGATCATTTAAGTGCAGATCTTACTTTTGATAACTTTGTTGTGGGTAATTGTAATAGAATTGCTCAAAATGCAAAGACTTGCTGTCGCATTAAAGCCTGGTACATATAATCCTTTATTCCTTCATAGTAATTCCGACTTGGAAAGACACATTTGTTGAATGCGATTGGTAACTATGTGAAGATTAAATTTCCAGGTAAACGTATTCTTTATACAAATGCAGAAGCATTTGTGAATGATTATGTAGAAGCTATTGGCAATAATACGATTGCAACTTTTAATCGTCGTTATCGTAGTGTGGATATATTATTGATTGATGATATCCAGTTTATTGCGAATAAAGAGGGAAGTATGGAGATGTTCTTTAATATCTTCAATACTTTACAACATTCAGGAAAACAGATTGTTATTACAAGTGATAAACCTCCTGTAGAGCTAAAAGGGATGGAAAACCGCCTTGTTTCTCGTTTTAGACAGGGGTTAACAGTAACTATTGATAATCCCGAGTTTGAAACAGCTAAAGCTATCTTAAAGAAAAAGATTGAATCACGTATGATTGATTATCCTATTGATGAAGAAGTATTAGATTTTATTGCTTCTCATTTCAATAAGGATGTGAGAGACTTAGAAGGTGCTGTGACAACACTTCTATTCTATAAAGTAGTATGTGGACAAAATCTTGATCATATCAGCCTAGATTTTGCTTTAGAAGCATTTGATAATCCTGATAACACAACTACAATTACTAAAAAAGAAGCGACTCGACACAATTAAGGAAACAGTGGCTTCTTACTACAATCTATCAGTGACTCAGTTAACGAGTAAATCACGTACAAACAATATTATTACAGCAAGACATATTGCGATGTATCTTGTTAGAGAGCTCGTTCCTGATATTTCCTATATCCAGATTGGACAGGAATTTGGAGGAAGAGATCATTCCACAATCATGAAAGCTTGTTCTAAAGTTAAGAAGAAGATGAAACAAGATCCTAACTATAAAACAGCGATCAATGATTTAATGGAACGCTTAAGTTAAGCACATATATGCACAAGTTGTGCACCACTCAAATTGAGTTTTATCTTGTAATTCTCAATCAAAACGCAACTTATGCACATTATGCACAGTATTATTATAATTATTCTTTAATTAATAAAATAAATAAAGGAGAAAAAAATGGATTTTAATATTAATAGACTTGTCTTATTAGATGCACTTACTAAGGTTTCTAGAGCCGTTTCTTTAAAGAGTCCTTTACCTATCTTAACTGGTATTAAGTTTGACTTATTAGAAGATGGTTTAGTATTAACTGCATCTGATAGTGATATCAGTATTCAAACTACAATTAATGAAGGTATTATTATCAACCAGACTGGTTCAGTTGTTTTATCTTCTAAGTATATCTTAGAAATTATTCGTAAGATTGATGGTGATACAGTTCATATCCAGGTAGTTGATGGTACTTTAACTCGTATTACTTCTGAAAGTTCTTTATTTGATTTAAATGGTTCTAAGTCTTTTGACTTCCCACGTATTGATTTAAATAAGAATGGTAAACACTTCTCTATGAAGTCTTATGATTTCAAGAAGATTATTGAAAAGACTTTATTCGCAACGAGTGAACAGGAAACTAGACCAGTACTTACTGGTGTAAATTTCAAAGTAGATCAGCATCAACTTGTATGTATTGCGACTGATAGTTATCGTTTAGCTCGGGTAAGCATGCCAATTGAAGATGATATTCAGTTTAATATTGTTATTCCTAAGAAGTCTTTAAATCAGATTATTCACATTATTGAAAAAAGATGAAATGATTGATCTTTATGTATCTGATCGTAAAGTATTATTTGTGATTGGTCAGTATCTTGTATTAACTCGTTTAATTGATGGTACTTATCCTAATACATCACGTTTAGTAGAAGATCAGGGTTCTTATACTATGTCTATCAATAGTTCAGCATTACTTGGTGCTATCAGCCGAGCTTCTTTACTATCTGATGAACAGAGTAATATTGTAAAATTAACTATGTCTCCTGATGAGAATGTTCTTTCTTCTTATTCACAGGAAATCGGTTCAGTAGAAGAAAACCTAACAAAAGCATTCTATAAAGGTGAACCAATGACTATTTCATTTAGCGCAAAGTATTTAGCTGATGCGATCCGTTCTATTGGTACAGAAACTATTCAGCTACGCTTTACTGAAAAGATGAGACCTTTCCAGATTACTGGTTTAGATGTAAATGATAACATCCAGGTTGTTCTTCCAGTAAGAACTTACTAGGTAAAATAAAGGGTCTATTCTCTTATTTGGGTAAAATTGGGCTTGTAATTGAAATTTGTAGAAAAATGAAGTTTATCTCTCCCTTGAAAAAAGGGGCTATAAACTTCTTTTTTTTATGTTTTTGTGCTATAATGTAGAAAGCAAAATTAGCGCAAAGGATGTGTGATGAAATGAAAGAAGTCTTAATACATACTGAATATATTACTTTAGGTCAGGCTATGAAATTATGTGGAGAAGCACAAAGTGGCATTGAAGCTAAGATTATGATTCAGGAAGGTCATGTTCTTGTAAATGGAGAAGTAGACCGTAGACGTGGTAAGAAATTAAGAGATGGTGATGTGTTTGAAGTAGATCGTCGCCAGTATGTAATCCATGGAAATCAAAACGCTTAATCTGATTCAATTTCGTAATTATGAAAAGCAGACCTTTCATTTTCATCCACTGGTTAATATTATCATTGGGGATAATGCACAGGGTAAAACGAATATACTTGAAGCGATTTATCTCTTGTCTACTACAAGAAGCTTTAAGTCCCGTATGCTTGATGAATTGATCATGTTTGATCAGTCTTATACACGTGTGTCAGGTCATGTTGTAAATGGTACACGTCTGTATGATTTAAAGGTTGTCGTGTCTAAAGAAGGCAAGAAGGCTTTTATTAATGATAAGGCTGTGAGTAAGACAAGTGATTATCTGGGTTATTTTAATGTGATCTTATTTACTCCTCGGGATCTACAATTGATTAAAGGATCTCCTAAAATGAGACGTACTTTGATAGATACTGAGATTTCTAAGATTTCACCAATCTATATGTTTAACTTGAATAAATATAATAAGTTGATGAAGGAAAGAAATAAGTACTTAAAGATGCTTCATGATGGACATAAGGAACCTGATATGTATCTAGAAGTACTAAGTGAAGAGATGGCAGAATTAGAAGAAAATCTGATTCAAAGACGTATGAAGTTCATAGAGTTGTTGAATGAGATCAGTGGGCAGATGTATGCTTATATTTCTGGTAAAGAAAAGCTTGTTTTGAGATATCATACGCAATTCAAGGATATTTCAAAAAAGAGGGTATTCTTGCTAAATATAAAAAGAATTATAAGCGAGATATATTCCAAGGGAATACTGTAGATGGTATTCATAAGGATGATTTAAAAATCTTTTTAGATGAGAATGATGCAGGTATGTTTGCATCCCAGGGGCAAGAGCGATCTATCATCTTATCGATGAAGATTGCATTAGTGGAGATTGTGAAGATGCAGATAGGTGAGTATCCTGTTTTGTTGCTAGATGATGTATTGAGTGAGTTAGATGAAGAGAGAAAGATGAAGCTCTTGAATCTGATTGATCATAAGGTACAGACATTTATTACAACAACGCATTTTGATTTAGGTTATCATCATTCACTAGATGATGCTTTGGTTTTAAGAATAGAGAAAGGAACGTTGAAGGAGGATAAGTAAATGGAAGAAAAAGTAGAACATTATGATGAATCCGATATTCAAGTCTTAGAAGGTCTAGAAGCCGTTAGAAAGAGACCTGGTATGTATATCGGGACAACTTCTGCAAGAGGGTTACATCATCTTGTATGGGAAATAGTGGATAACTCTATCGATGAAGCACTCGCAGGCTTCTGTAATAAGATCAGAGTTGTATTATTACCAGGTGAAGTGAATGGTTGAAGAGGGTTACTGTATTACATCCCGGATGGATTGGAAAATTTATTTTATTCGTTTTGAAAATGTTTGGTTCACCGTGAAGGACATAACGTTTTGAAAATGGTGGAACACCTGTTGATTCTTTAAATTGTAGGAGATTGTGAGCAGGAAGAAACAGGAACAACTGTTCGTTTTTAAAGCGGATTCGCAAATTTTTACTGAAACAACAGTTTATGATTATTATATTAAGTCAGAGATTAAAATTCTCGTTTGCTTAAATAAAGGCTTAATATTCGTTTATTTTAGGATAAAAGAATTAGATGGTTGCAAAAGTAATGACTATAAGTATGAAGGTGGAATTATTGAGTATGTACAATTCTTAAATAAGAATAAGAGTACAATCAGCGATAAAGTTATTTATGTAGAAGGATTGCAAGATGGAATTCTTGCAGAAGTTGCATTGCAATATAATGATGGCTATCAATCAAGTATTTATTCATTCTGTAATAATATTCATACGCATGAAGGTGGATATCATGAAGACGGTTTTAGAATGGCTTTGACTCGTTGTATAAACACGTATGCGAAAAACAACAACATGATCAAAAAGGATGAAACTTTATCTCAAGATGATGTTAAGGAAGGTTTGGTTGCGATTATTTCTGTGAAGCATCCAGATCCTCAATATGAAGGACAGACAAAGACAAAATTAGGAAATAGCGAAGTTCGTAAGATTGTTTCTAATATTGCTGGAGAACAAATCAATCGTTTCTTCTTAGAAAATCCAGATATTGCCAAGGCTATTGTGGAAAAAGCAGAGATTGCCAGCAAAGCAAGAATTGCGGCTAAAAAAGCTCGTGAATTAACACGTCGTAAATCTGCATTGGATGGTATTAGCTCATTACCGGGTAAGTTAACGGATTGTTCAAGTAAAGATGCAAGTGAATGTGAAATCTATATTGTCGAAGGGGATTCTGCCGGGGGCAGCGCGAAACAAGGTCGTGACGCGAAAACACAAGCAATTCTACCTTTGCGTGGTAAGATTTTAAATGTTGAAAAAGCTAGAACACATCGTATTTTTGAAAACCAGGAAATCCGTAGTATGATTACTGCTTTTGGATGTGGTATTCAAGAAGATGTAGATGTATCTAAATTACGTTATCACAAGATTGTTATTATGACCGATGCCGATGTTGATGGTAGTCATATTTGTACATTGATGTTGACGTTCTTATATCGTTTTATGAAGCCTGTTATTGAAGGTGGATATGTTTATATTGCACAACCGCCTTTATACAAGGTGCAAAAAGGTAAAAAGATTGCCTATGCATATAAAGAGCAGGAAATGGATCAGTTGCGTGAAGAATTTAAAGATGGATACAAAGTTCAGCGTTATAAAGGTTTAGGTGAAATGGATGCAGAACAGTTGTGGGAAACAACTATGGATCCACATCATAGAGTATTGAAACGTGTCACTATTGATGATGCGATGGAAGCGGACAGTGTATTTGATATGTTGATGGGTGAGGATGTAGAGCCTCGTCGTGAATATATTCAGGAAAATGCTGTATACGCTAATTTGGATTACTAGTAGGAGGTCCTTATGGAAGAAGAAAATAAGCGATATGACTATGTAGAAGATGTTGAAATATCCAAAGAAATGCGTACAGCCTTTCTAGATTATTCAATGTCTGTTATTGTTTCACGTGCATTACCAGATGTTCGTGATGGTATGAAACCTGTTCATCGTCGTATTTTACATGCGATGAATCAATTGGGAATTACTTCAGGTGTAGCACATAAGAAAAGTGCTCGTATTGTTGGTGAAGTTATTGGTAAGTATCACCCTCATGGTGATACAGCTGTATATGATGCAATGGTTCGTATGGCCCAAGATTTCTCTTATCGATATCCACTAGTGGATGGACATGGAAATTTTGGTTCTCTAGATGGAGATGGAGCTGCGGCAATGCGTTATACGGAAGCTCGTATGTCTAAAATTTCTATGGAAATGATGCGTGATATTCAAAAGGATACGGTTGATTTTATTCCAAACTATGATGGTGAAGAAAATGAGCCGGTTGTGCTTCCAAGTCGTATTCCAAACTTATTGAGGCGCTCAATGGGGCTGTTGGAATGGTTTGATTGTTGGTATGGCAACAAATATTCGTGCCATTGATCAGATTGATGCGATTATTAATTTAATTAGAAGTTCTCGTACAACAGAAATCATTCAGCAGAGATTAATGGATGAATTTGATATGTCTGAAAGACAGGCAAAGGCTATCCGTGAAATGCAGTTACAGAGACTAGCTGGATTGGAAAGAGAAAAGATTGAGAATGAATTAAATGCATTATTAGAAACAATTGCAGATTTAAAAGATATTCTTGCAAATAAAGAAAGAATTATTGCGATTATTGATCAGGAACTTCTTGAAATCAAAGCAAAGTATGGTGATAAGAGAAGAACTGAAATCATTCAGGGTTCATTTGATATTGAAGATGAAGATTTAATTCTGAAGAAGATGTAGTTATTTCTTTAACTAATAATGGTTATGTAAAACGTATGCCTATTGATACTTATAAAGCTCAAAATAGAGGTGGTAAAGGTATCAAGGGTATGAGTACAAATAATGATGATGTTGTAGATTCATTAATGAATATGTCTACTCATGATGATTTATTGATCTTTACTAACTTTGGTAAGGTATATCGAATGAAGGGATATAATATTCCTGAATTTGGTAGACAGGCAAAGGGTCTTCCTATTATCAACTTATTGAATATGGATAAGGATGAACAGGTAAAGACTATGATCTCTATTACACCTTCTGAAGTAGATGAATCACATTTCTTATTCTTTGTGACTAAGGATGGTTTAGTAAAGAGAACTGGATTACCTGAATTCGAAAATATCAGACAGTCTGGTAAACTTGCACTCACATTACGTGAAGGTGATGAATTAGTTGATGTTAAGTTAACTAATGGTAAGAGTGAAATTCTTCTTGCAGCAGCTAATGGTAAGGCTATTCGTTTTGATGAAAATGATGTGAGACCAATGGGACGTTCTGCAAGTGGTGTTAAGGGTATGAATGTAGATGATAGTCATATTATTGGTGTGACTACAAATACTGAAGGACAAAATATCTTAATCATTACTGAAAAGGGGTATGGTAAGATGTCACCACTAGAAGAATATCGTTTATCTAAACGTGGTGGTAAAGGTGTTAAGACTGTTAATATTACTGAGAAGAATGGTGAATTAGTCAGCATTAAGGCTGTAGAAGGCAATGAAGACTTAATGATCATTACGAATGAAGGTATTATTATCAGATTACCAATGGAACAGGTAAAGAGTGCTGGAAGAGCTACACAGGGTGTAAGACTTATTAAAGTAGGTGAAGGTGCTTCTGTTTCAAGTATTACAGTAGTAGATAAAGAATCGGAAGAAGAAACGACTGAAGAATAGAAGTTGTCACATGACATCTTCTTTTTTCATATTATAATTAATCCTCAAAGAGGGGAGAACAAGTATGTTAGATTTACAGGTAGAAATATTTATTTTAGTAGGAATAGGCTATCTTATTTCTAAACTAGGATTGTTTAATAAACAGACTCGTAAACAGGTCACTGATTTAGTATTAAACATTGTATTACCTGTGGCTACTGCCAAGAGTTTCTTAATTAAACTCACACCAAGTATTATGAAGACAACTCTTGTGGTATTTTTAGTATCTATTGGTATACAGTGTCTTTATTTTACTATTAATAAGACAGCTTATAATAATCAGGAAGAAACAAAGAAGATCAACTTACAGTATGCAACTATGGTATCTAATGCGGGTTTTATGGGGATGCCATTTGCGCAGGGGTTATATGGTGATATGGGATTACTTTATGCTTGTATTTATTTAATACCACAAAGAATATTTATGTGGAGTTATGGTTTATCCCATTATACAAAAGCTGATTTTAAGACAATGGTGAAGAAAGTTGCTTTACATCCATGTCTTATTGGGATTTATTTTGGTATAGTATTTATGATCATGTATTCATTAGGGTATACATTCCCTTCTTTTGTGACTACAACTATGAGTTCTATAGGAGGATGTAATACCGCATTAAGTATGATTGTGATAGGAAGTATATTAAGTGATGTAGAACCTAGAGAGATAATGGATAAGGAATGTATTTATTATTCTTTTATTCGTTTGATTATGATTCCAGTGATTACTTATCTGTGTTTAAGATGGACTTCACTTGATCATATTGGTATTGGTGTCTCTGTTGTATTGGCCGCGATGCCTGCACCAAGTACATGTGCAATGCTTGCAAATAAGTATGATAAGAACCCAGAATTCGCTTCTAAGCTTATTTTTGTATCTACTGCATTTTCTTTAGTCACATTGCCATTTATTTCTTTCATCATAACTTTATAAATAGTGAATAATGGTATATAATGACAATAATCTATGAACAAGGAGATTGTATATGATTGATATCGCAAGATTAAGAGAAGATCCTGAAGCTGTTAGGGAGAATATCAAAAGAAGTTTCAAGATCATAAGCTTCCTTTAGTTGATGAAGCATTAGAATTAGACAAACAGTATAGAGCTGCTATCACAAGAGCATCTGAACTTCGTAGTATGAGAAATAAATTGTCTAAAGAAATTGGACAGTTCATGCGTGAGGGAAGAAAGAAGAAGCTGCTGAAAATAAGAAGAAAGTTGGAGAAATGGCTGAAGAATTAAAGTCATTAGAAGAAGTTGAAAAAGAATCTGGAGATAAATTAAGAGAAGTCATGATGAAGATTCCTAACTTCTTAGATCCTACTGTACCAATCGGTAAAGATGACAGCGAAAACGTAGAAATCACTAAGTATGGTGATCCAGTAGTACCTGATTTTGAAGTACCATATCATACAGATATTATGGAATCATTTGATGGTATTGATCTAGATGCAAAGCAGGTAGAGTTGCAGGTAATGGATTCTATTATTTAATGGGAGATATTGCGAGACTTCATTCTGCAGTAATTTCTTATGCAAGAGACTTCATGATCAACCGTGGATTCACTTATTGTGTACCACCATATATGATTAGAAGTAATGTTGTTACTGGTGTCATGTCATTTGAAGAAATGGATGCCATGATGTATAAGATTGAAGGAGAAGACTTATACTTAATTGGTACTTCTGAACATTCAATGATTGGTAAGTTCATTGGTGAATTATTAGATGAAGACAAATTACCATATACTTATACTTCATATTCTCCATGTTTCAGAAAAGAAAAAGGTGCTCACGGTATTGAAGAACGTGGTGTATATCGTATTCATCAATTTGAAAAGCAAGAAATGATTGTTGTATGTAAGCCAGAAGATAGTAAAATGTGGTTTGATAAATTATGGAATAATACTGTAGATTTATTTAGATCTTTAGATATTCCAGTAAGAACACTTGAATGTTGTTCAGGTGATTTAGCTGACTTAACGTCTAAGTCAATTGACGTTGAAGCTTGGTCTCCACGTCAAAAGAAATACTTTGAAGTCGGAAGCTGCTCTAATTTAGGTGATGCACAAGCTAGAAGATTAAATATCAGAATCAATGGTAAAAATGGTAAGTATTACGCACATACATTAAATAATACAGTTGTAGCTCCGCCAAGAATGTTGATTGCATTCTTAGAAAATAATTTGAATGAAGATGGTAGTGTTAATATTCCAAAAGCATTAAGACCATACATGGGTGGTACTGAAAAACTAGTTCCTAAGAAATAATGTGAAAGGAGATGTAAAATCTCCTTTTTCTTGCATTTTATAATAATTATGTTATAATCAATTTTGCCATTACAATAAACATGTCTGAACCATGTCAGGACCGGAAGGTAGCAAGCATTAAGGGCCTCTGTTTGTGTGTAATGGCACTTTTTTTTATATAAAAAGGAGTCATAGGATGAATGATGCAGAATATATGGCTGAAGCATTAAAAGAAGCAGAAATCGCAATGAGTGAAGATGAAGTACCTATTGGATGTATTATTGTCTATGAAGGACAAATCATTGCACGTACACATAATCAAAAGGAAACCTTAAAGAAGGCTACAGGACATGCTGAAATATTAGCTATTAATCAAGCAAGTGAGTATCTTGATTTATGGCATTTAGATGGCTGTACAATGTATGTAACATTAGAACCATGTATGATGTGTACAGGGGCTATTATACAAAGTCGTATCAGTCGTTTAGTGATTGGTACGAATGTCAGTAGATGGCCAGGTTTTATAGAGTTAATAGAGAATAACCCTGTAAATCATCATCCCGATGTACAACAGGGGATTTTAAAGGAACAGTGTGCTACAATAGTATCAGAGTTCTTTAAACGTAAAAGGAGGAAGTAAATTATGGATTCTTATTATAGTAATAAGATGAGTTATGGTGAGTTCTTTGGTTCAATCATGAAATGGATGACTGTCGCATTAGGAATCACTACAATCACTTCATTTCTATTCTCATTCTTACATCTTGAACTGATATTGGGTGCGTCTTATTTCATCTTTATGATTGTATGTTCGATTATAGAAATAGGATTAGTAATAATGCTTAGTAAAACAGTCAAAGATATGGCTATAGAGAAGGCTAAGACATATTATGTTGCTTATTCAGTAATTAATGGGATTGTGCTTTCTATGTGGTTGAATTATGTTGTACCAGGTGTAGCAGTACTTGCTTTTGCGGTGACAGCTGTTTATTTTGGTTTACTCTATACAGTGACACAGCATACTAATAATAATTTCATTGGTATAGGAAAAGTCTGTTTAATGGCTTTACCAGTTCTTATGATTGCGTATATCTTATTGATCTTTATTTCGGCGCCAGGTCTTTATTATCTAGTCGTATTCCTTGATCTTGCAGTCTTTACTGGACTTACTCTTTATGATTTTAAGCATATCGAATATGCTTATGAAGTTGCACCTCAGGAAGCATTACAAGGTGTGGCATTGCTTTGTGCATTACAGCTCTATATGGATTTCATCAACATTTTTATTGATATATTGATGTTAGTAAGTGATAATAATTAAGGTGCTAAGGCACCTTTTTTTATGTATAATAAGGAAAGGAGTTGATGACTATGGCATATAAATCATTATATAGAACATACCGTCCACAGACATTTAAGGATGTTGCAGGACAGGAAGCAATTATTACTACATTAAAGCATGCAATAGATGAAAAGAAGATTGCGCATGCATATTTATTTTGTGGTCCACGTGGAACAGGAAAGACAACTGTCGCAAAGCTATTAGCTAAGGCAGTTAATTGTACTGGTGATCCTAAACCATGTGGTGAATGTGAGAATTGTAAACAGATTGAAAATGGAACACATCCAGATGTTATTGAAATAGATGCTGCCAGCAATAATGGGGTAGAAGAAGTAAGAAGTCTGATTGATAAGGTGAAATATGCACCGACACAGGGACAATATAAAGTCTATATCATCGATGAAGTACATATGATGTCACCTGGCGCTTTTAATGCATTATTAAAGACATTAGAAGAACCACCAGCACATGTCATCTTTATTCTTGCGACAACAGAACCACATAAGATCTTACCTACTATTATTTCTAGATGTCAGAGATTTGATTTTACACGACTCACTGACCAGGAAATGGTACAAAGAATGCAGTATGTCTTAAAAGAGGAAGGTAAGACATATGATGATGGATCCTTAGAATTAATTGCTAGACTTGCGAATGGTGGGATGAGAGATGCATTATCTATCCTTGAACAATGTCTTGCCTATAATGATGATCATTTAAGCATTAACGATATTCATACTATTTATGGTATTGTATCCATGGATGATAAGACAAACTTATTGAAGGTTTTATTATCTAAGAATATGTCTGAATCTTTAAAGATATTAGATAAGATGGATAAGAGTGGTATCGATATTAAGAGATTAACATTTGATTTAATTGATATATTAAAAGACATAGTTGTTTATAGGAATACAAAAGACGTTTCTATTATGTCAGTCATGACACAAAAGGATTTAGACAATATTGTGCCTTATATTTCAAGTGATGAATGTTTTAACTTTATTGATATATTGATGGATGCAAGTGAGAAGTATATCAGAGCGACTGATCCACATATTTATTTTGAACTTGCATTATTAAGACTATGTAATCAAGAACACGCACCAAGTCAGAAGATTGAATATACACCTATTAAAGAAGAACCTGTAAAACCTGTAGAAGTAAAGAAGGTTGAAGTTAAAGAAGAACCAATCGAAGAAATCACGGAAGAACCTGTCTTCGAACCAATTGAAGAAGAGATAGTAGAACCAGCTATTGAAAAGAAGGTTGAACAACCAGTACCTCAATTCAATTATGAAAAGAAAGAAGAACCAGAAACATATGCATCAGATGATAATATCGAAGTAGATCAAAGTGATATATTAAATATTCTTGTGCAGGCTGATCGTAAGATCTTAAATGAAGTTCAGGAGAAGTGGCCAGTGATTAGACGTTATATGGCTAATATGAATACAGCTAAAGCAAGCAAGTATGTTATCTCAGGGTCGTCCAGTCTGCAAGCAAGTCGAGATGGTTTAATTATTGAGTTTGAATTAATGCCTGATGTGAATGCAAGCTAACTATTATAAGAATTATAAACAGTTATCATCTTTAATTAAGGATGTATTAGGACATGAATATAAATTCATTGGTATGCAAAGCATGATGCATGGTTAGAGATGAGACAACATTATATTCAGCTTGCAAGAAGCAAACAGCTTCCTCAGGCGAGACCAATCACATTAAAACATATTGATGGATATGATTTAAAAAAGAGTAGATTTGAATGACGCACAGAAGTATGCTTTAGATATGTTTGGTGAAGATATTGTAGAATTTAAGGAGGATTAAAAATGGATTTCAATTCGCTTTTAGAAACCGCAAAGAAAATGGGTGAAACAGCCTCAAATCAACAAAAAGAATTAGAAAACAAGAGTTTTAGTTTTTCTTGTCAGAATAATTTGATTACAGGTAAAATCAATGGTAAGTATCAGATTACTGAATTACATATCAGTCAGGATTTGATGGATGATAAAGATATGTTAGAAGACTTGATGATGATTGCGATTAATCAGGGAATTAGTCAGGTAGAAAGGAGAAAGAAGACAATATGAAATCCCTCACTGGTGGATTAGATTTATCTTCTTTTATGTAATATGGAATATCCAAAGAGTTTTGAAGAGTTAATGACATGTTTTAAAAATGTTGCCAGGTATTGGAAATAAAGGTGCTGAAAGAATGGCTTATGCGATTTATGATATGTCAGAAGAAGATGTAAAAAGATTCTCACAGGCACTCACTTCATTTAAAGAAAATGTTCATACTTGTCCTATATGTGGAAATTTAAGTGAAGGTGATAAGTGTGAGATATGTGCCGATCACGAAAGAGATCAATCTACAATATGTGTTGTAGAATCTCCTAAGGATGTCTTTGCGATGGAAAAGATGAAAGAGTACCATGGCTTATATCATGTGTTAGGTGGTACGATTTCTATTATGGATGGCAAGACTATGGATGATTTGAACATCATGAGTTTATTTGATCGTATTACTCCTGATACAAAAGAAGTAATTATTGCGACAAATGCGACAAGAAGGGGAAACAACAGCACTCTTCCTTGCAAAGCTATTAGATAAAAAAGGTATTAACACAACACGTATTGCACATGGTTTACCAATTGGAAGTTCTCTTGACTATGCAGACGAACTCACATTATTAAAATCATTTGAAGGTAGAAAGAAGGTCTAAGAACCTTCTTTTTTAATTATGGAAAAACATTGTAAATCACATATAATATTAATGTTTGAAGGAGCGTGTGATATGAGTTTATTTATTACTTTTGAAGGTGGAGAAGGCAGTGGTAAAACGACTATTGCAAAGATGTTACATAAACAGTTTATTGAAGAAGGATATAATATCACTTTTAGTAGAGAACCTGGTGGGGTAGATATCGCAGAACAGATCAGAGATGTGATTACTGATGTCAATAATACGAAGATGGACGCAAGAACTGAAGCATTACTTTATGCAAAAGCAAGTAGAAGACAGCATCTAGTAGAAAAAGTACTTCCTGTATTAAAGGAAGATGGTATTGTGATATGCGATCGTTTTATTGATAGTTCTTTAGTTTATCAGGGAATTGAAGAGGTATTGGCGTAGATAATATCTACAACATGAATCTTTTGCGACAGATGGTATTCTTCCTGATTTAACTATTTTCTTTGATGTAAAACCTGAAGTTGCTTTAAAGCGTATTACAGGAGATAGAGAAGTCAATAGATTAGATTTAGAATCATTGGATTTTCATCATAAAGTATATGATGGTTATCAAATGATCTGTGAGAAGTTCCCAGATAGAATTGTGAAGGTAGATGCCTCTTTACCAGTTGAAGAAGTATATCGTCAGGTTTATGAAATCGTAAAGGATAGACTATGAAAGAAATTTTAAAAAGAAACACAACCTATCTTCTATCGTATCTTAGAGAAGAGTTTTAAAGAGAATAAAAAAGACTCATGCATTTCTTTCTAGTAGGGGATCATACGGATGATATTGCGACATTTATTGCCCAGTCTTATATATGCCATGAAGATACACTAGCGTGTGAAACTTGTGATGATTGTATACGAATTAAAGAAGGTCTTTATCCCGATATGATTGTATGTGATGGTAAAGAGGCTTCTATTAAGAAATCTGATATTGATCATATTCAGGAAGAGTTTGTGAAATCAAGTGTAGAGAATAATGGAAAAGTATATATTCTTAAAAATATTGATAATGCGACAACTCAGGCAATGAATAGCTTATTAAAGTTCTTAGAAGAACCTGTGGAAGAAGTATATGCAATCCTTACAACAAAGAATATTAATAAAGTACTACCTACTATTCAATCTAGGTGTCAGGTGATTAAATTGCTTCCTGAATCTAAGCATTCTTTAGAATTAAAACTAAAGAATGAAGGGGTGGATGAAGAAGACTCTTTGGTTCTTCCTCATCTATTTGATTCGATTGAAGAATGTAATGAGTATAAGGATAGTGAGTTATATTTTGATGTTAAGAATTGTGTATTCTACTTTATTGAAGATTTATATATGAAACCATCGGATTTATTAATCAATTTGCAGATTAATCTAGGTAAGAAGTATAAGAAGAATAAAGAAGCCTATTTATTATTCTTAAATCTTTTGGTGTTAGGTATGAGAGATATGTTTCACGTGAAACATTCCATACCTGTATTATTTGTGAAACATAAAGATTTCTTTGAGAAGATGCCAGAAGATGGTAAAATATTACAGAAAATAGAAATCATATTAGAATATGCTGAAAGACTGAACAATAATGTCAATCTTGCATTATTACTAGATGGTATGGTATATAAAGTATTGAAGGGAGTTTGACGAAATGGATAGATTAGCGGCTGTTAGATTTAATAGCGCTGGTAAATATTATTACTTCTCTACAGACTTAGATGTCAAAAAGGGAGATAAAGTAATAGTAGAAACTGTAAGAGGACTAGAAATGGGAGAAATCATTTCGGATCTTACAGACTTATCAGAATTTAAATTAGATAACGAATTAAAAAGAATTAAACGTGTTGCGAATAGAGCAGACATTGAAGTATATAATATCAATAAAATTAAGGCACAAAAATCATTTGAAATCTGTAAAGAAATCATTGCGGAAACAAACCTTGATATGCATTTGATCAATTGTGAATATACATTAGATGCTTCTAAGGTGATCTTTATGTATACATCTGATGAACGTGTAGACTTCAGAGATTTATTGAAGAAACTTGCAAGTGTTTTTAAATGTCGTATTGAATTAAGACAGGTAGGACCTAGAGATAAAGCTAAAATTGTAGGTGGTATTGGAAATTGTGGCTTACCACTATGTTGTAACTCATTCTTAGGTGAGTTTGATGGTGTATCTATCAATATGGCTAAGAATCAGTTACTTGCGATTAATATTGACAAGATTTCAGGTGTATGTGGTCGTTTATTATGTTGTTTAAAGTATGAAGATGAGGCCTATAAGGAAGTTAAAAAGAAATTCCCTAAGATTGGTTCATTTATTCGTTATGATGATAAACAGTGTAAGGTTGTTGGTTTAAACGTTATTTCTGATTTAGTAAAGATTGATAGTGAAGGAAGTATTTTATTTATTCCTTTATCTGATATCGATAAGAAACCAGCTCCTAAAAAGGAAAGACGTATCTTAGAAGAAATAGCACCAAAAAAGAAAAGAAACACGATAAACCAAGACAAAAGAAGCCAAAACAACAGCATAAACCAAAACAGAATGATCAGAAGCCAAGAACTATCAAAGGTAATAATCCAAAAGGAAAGAAAGATGAACGAAGAAATTAATCATCTCCTTGGTTATAATGATATGAAAATCATCCAGAGAAGAGATATGTTTACCTTTTCTCTGGATACTGTTTTATTGGCAAACTTTTGTGCAATCACAAAGGATATGAAGACAATTGTAGATTTTGGGACAAATAATGCGGCTATACCATTAATCTTAACACAACGAACTCATAAGAAGATTATTGGTGTTGAAATTCAAAAGGAAGCTGTAGAGATTGCAGAAAGAAACGTAAAATTAAATCATGTAGAAAATCAGGTGGAAATTATTCACGATGATATCAAAGAGTATGTGAAGTATGCACAACGTACTAAGGCAATTGTATGTAACCCTCCATTTTTTAGATTAGGTGAGAAGTCCCACATCAATGAGAGTCCTTATGTTACTATTGCACGTCACGAAATCAAAATAGATCTAGAAGGAATTATTGCATCAGCAAAGAAAGATTCTAGATCAGAATGGTCGTTTCTCAATGGTCTATCGTCCGGATCGTTTTATTGAAACAATTGAATTATTTAAGAAATATAGAATAGAACCTAAACGTATTCGTTTTGTCTATCCTAAAGAAGGAAAAGAATGTAATACATTTTTAATCGAAGGTGCTTTCTTAGGCAAAACAGGATTAAAGATTGAACCTCCATTATATACACATAATGAAGATGGCGACTATTCAGATGAAGTTAAACAGTTAGTAGGTGAGATGAATGTTAAATAGACAAAAGAGTTTTGAAAATGGAAAAGCGACACTTTACCTTGTACCAACACCTATTGGTAATTTAAGTGAAATGACACCAAGATGTATTGATGTTATGAAGAGTGTAAACTATATTCTTTGCAGAAGATACACGTAATACAGTGAAACTATTAAATCACTTTAATATAGAAGCTAAGCTTATTTCTCATCATGAACATAATCTGCATGTTGCAATCCCTAAACTTTTATCATTATTAGAAGAAGGGGAGCCAGTTGCATTAGTAAGTGATGCAGGTTATCCTGCAATTAGTGATCCAGGGTATGAAATGGTTCTTGCAACTATTGATGCAGGATATAATGTCGTTCCTTTATCAGGATGTAATGCTTGTTTAGATGCTTTAGTTGTCTCTGGTATTGCACCACAGCCATTCATGTTCTATGGTTTCTTAAGCCATACAAATAAAAATAAGACTAAAGAATTAGAAAAATTAAAAAATATCACTTATACAATCGTATTCTATGAAGCCCCACATAGAATTAAGGCAACATTGGAATGTATGATGAAAGTATTAGGTGATAGAAGAATAGCGTTATGTAGAGAAATCACTAAGAAACATGAAGAAATTCTAAGAGGTACTATTTCTGAAGTATTAGAAGTAGTAGATGAATTAAAGGGTGAAATGGTTATTGTGGTTGAAGGTGGTGCTGAAGTAACTGAAGAAGAGACTTTTGACCAGACAATTACAGAACATGTAGATGAGTTTGTAGAAAAAGGCATGTCTAAAAAAAAGATGCTATTAAAGAAGTCGCAAAAATTCGCAAATTAAATAAGAATCTTGTGTATGAAGAATATCATAAAAAGTAAAAAGGGTAATGTTTCACGTGAAACATTACCCTTTTGCTTGAAGACCTTATATTTCTAGTTAATAACTATAAATACAAGAAAAAAAGTAAAGTCATTTTTAAAAATGACAATGACAGTTTAACATAAGGTAAATTTTAATTCAAATGGATATTTAAGAAAAGCATCTACGATATGAACTAAAAATACGAATTATATTAAAGGAACGGTTATAAATGACTGCATAAGACTATAGTTTATTTAAAAATTTATTTCTAAGTAATTGATAAGCAAATACAATTGTAAGAGAAAAAATGATCATCTTAATATAATCTAGATTGAGTTTTCTTGAATAGTACGAATCAAATAGTAAGAATAGAATAGAAATAGATAAAAATATGATATAGAATTTTATCTTTTTCATAAGAATCCTCCTGGATGAATTATAGTATATTTGTTTCTTATATGTGTTAAGCAAATGAAAAATAAAATAAAAAAACTGTGTTTACACACAGTTTCAAATCAATCTTTCGTAAGCTTCTCTCTCTTCATTGTTTTTTAAACGAACTGTACCACAATGTTTAAATCCATTCTTTAATATAAATTCTCTCATTGGTTTATTATTCTTTTCAATATCTAAACGAATAGAAGGAGTACCACTCTGTTTACAGATGTTGACTGCATAATCCAATAATTTTTTTTGCATAGCCGTTTCCTTTATGATTATTATCAATCGCAAAACGATGAATAATACCATAGTGTCTAGTATCAGTAAGCCAGTGGCCGTTGTAGATTCTTACATAGCTAGGTTCTATTCCTATAATAAAATGCATTGTGCCATACGTATGGGAATGTTTAGAAAGAACATAACTGTTACCCGATATAATATCATCTAGTATTGTGCTAATGTCAGGATATCCTTTTTGCCATTGGTTAATATCATTATCTTTAAAATATTCTTTTGCTTGATTAATAAGATCCATCACACGACTTAGATCTTTAATTTCTGATGCGCGTACATGCATATCAATCACCTCGTTTAAAATTGTACTAGAAATCATTTGAAATATCAAATAGTTGTATTTTGATTGCTGAAATGGTTAAATAGTGTCAAGGGAGGATTTTATGATTTATCGTACAGTTAATATTTTAGTCTATATTATTTCTGTCTTATTAGCTATGTATGGCTTCAGGCTTTTGACTTCGAACGCTTCTTGAGAAAGGGCAGAATCAGCCAGTTTTATGTCTTCTATGTAGTCGCGAGTGTGGCGCTCGGATACTTATTTGCACAATTTATACTTAATTTTGGTACGTTAAGTTTTTATTGATTTAAAGCCAATATTTTTTAATTAATTGACTTGAATAATATGAATAAAATGATAAAATAGAAATGCTTACAAGGAGGAAAAAGGTATGAGCTTATCAAAAGAAATTGGTATTGACCTTGGTACTGCAAATATCCTTATCTATGCTAAAGGAGAAGGAATTGTAGTAAATGAACCAAGTGTTGTTACTATTAATGTAGAAACAAATAGACCTGTTGCTGTTGGTGAAGAAGCAAGAGAAATGCTTGGAAAGACTCCTGGAAAATTAAAAGCAATCCGTCCATTAAAGGATGGTGTTATTGCTGATTTCCAGACTACTGAAATCTTACTAACACACTTTATCAATAAACTAAACTTAAAAGGAATTTTTGCTAGACCAACAATCTTAATTTGTTGTCCATCTAACATCACTTCAATCGAAAAGAGTGCCATCCAGGATGTTGCTTTAAGATGTGGTGCTAAGAAGGTATATATCGAAGAAGAACCAAAAGTAGCTGCTATTGGTGCTGGTCTTGATATTTCTAAACCATCTGGAAACATGGTTATCGATATCGGTGGTGGAACTACAGACGTTGCTGTACTTTCATTAGGTGATATCGTTACATCTCAGTCATTAAAGATTGCTGGTGACAAGATGGATCAGGAAATCATTAAATACGTAAAAGATAAATATAAGTTATTAATTGGTGATGCTACAGCTGAAGAAGTTAAGAAACAGATTGGTTGTGCATTCCAGCCTAACGAAGAAACAGTTATGGATGTCCGTGGTAGAGACTTAGTAACTGGTCTTCCAAAGACTATCAAATGAATGAAGCTGAAACAGTTTCTGCTTTAGGAGAAGTTTGTGAAACAATCTTAATTGCTGCTAAGCAGGTTCTTGAACAGACACCACCTGAATTATCTGCAGATATCGTAAATAAGGGTATCTTCTTAACTGGTGGAGGAGCTTTATTAAAGAATTTAGACAAGTTCCTTGAACAGGGATTAAAGGTTCCTGTATTCGTAGCTGATACACCACTTGATTGTGTTGCTGAAGGTCTGCGGTGTCATGTTAGAAAACACTACATACTTACAGTAAGAGATAGCGTTCGCGCTATCTTTTTTTGGAGGAAATAATGAAAGCGATATTTTTTGATATTGATGGTACAATTTACCATCCAGAGATTGGTATTAGTCAGAATACAATTGATGAAATTCATAGAGTACAAAAATTAGGTCATAAATGCTTTATCGCAAGTGGTAGACCAACTGGATTTATTTCTAAAGAAGTGAAATCCATTGGTTTTGATGGCTACGTATTAGCTAATGGAGCACATATTGTGACTGAAGGAAAAACAATAGACTCTTTAACATTACCTTATGATGAAACAAAGAAACTTATTGAATATGTGGAATCACAAGGTTATGAATATATACTTCTTACAACTGATCGTTGTTATTTAAAGAAGGAGTCACCACATATGTATGAATTCTATGCTTGGTGTAATATTGATATGGACTCTTTATGCAACGATTATGATTTAGATGAAGTACTAAAGAAAACAATTAAATTAGAAATTAGATATAATAAAAAAGAAGACAGCGTAGGACTTATTGAAAGACTAGGGGCTTTCTTCTATGAAAAACATGATGATAGCTTAAACATTGAAGTATCTAATATAGATACTTCTAAAGGTCATGGTATTGAAACAATGCTGAACTATTATGGCTTAGATGTTGATGATAGCTATTGTTTTGGTGATGGAGCCAATGACTTAGAAATGTTTAAAACAGTAGGTCATCCAATCGCTATGAAGAATGCAATTCCAATGATTTATCATCATGCATCAATCATCTGTGAAGATGTATTGCATGATGGTGTGGCAAAAAGAATTAAAGAGACTCTTTTAACTTCTGTATAAAAACAGAAGTTTTTTTGTTTTACACAGATATCTTGTGTTTTAATAACATAATAGATTATACTATTATTAGTAATTGATTTTATAATTTTATTCTTAACATTAGCTATGAGAAAATGTTAGTTATTATGAAAGAATAGGAGGAGTATAGATCATGCAAGGATACTTGTTAGGCATTTTTTCATCTTATTATTATTAGTGATTGATTTTTACCTTCAGAAGAAGATTAATAAAAAAGGATATGTATTTCTATGTATAAATAAAGGTAGATTAAGATATCCAATACTTGTTTTATTTGTGGCTTTCTTTATTTATTTCGTCATTGAGAAACAGTATCTATTGATTTTATGTATGCTATATATACTAAGAATAATAGATAAACTCATTTACATAGATAAGAAATAATACTTTTGAAATTCTAACATTCAAGATGGTAGAAATATTATCTTATTGTTAGAGTTTTTTTGTTTTACGATTTTTGTTGAATAAAAATAATAAAAATAATACAATGATATTGGAGGTGATAAACATGAACTTTGTCTGGAATACAAACGAACTGAATGCATCTGTCGTCTCCATCTATGAAACAAATATTACATTGAATACGACAGCATGCATGCATTTTGAAAATGTGAATTATGTTCTATTAGGTATTGATTATGACAATCATTGTATCGGTATCAAACCCGTGGGAAAGCAAGCCATCAATGACGGAATCTATCCACAGGACCAGCTTCATAAGATATCAAGAGGTAAGTCCTATGGAAGAATCACAAATAAACCATTTATTAAAGAACTTGCTGATTTGATTCCTCTCGATTTCAATGAAAAGAATGTTTATAAGTTTAAAGGAACATATGACATTGTTCATGAAGTTCTCATTGTTGACTACAAGGAGGGAAGACTAAATGGATAGTTTGTTAGTGTGGTCAGGTGTTATGATTGCGTGTATTGTGGTAGAAATACTTACGGTATCACTAGTAAGTGTCTGGTTTGTGATTGGTGCTTTTGCGGCATTGATTGCCTGCTTATTGAATGTATCAGTTCCAATACAGGTCGCTATATTTCTTGTGGTATCTGTTATATGCGCGATAGTGGCACGTCCTATGGCTGTAAAAAGTCTGAAAGGCAACATAATACATACGAATAATGATGCACTTATAGGATCTCATGCTCTCGTTATTAAGAGAATTGATGCAGATCATATGGGTGAAGTAAGAATTAAGAATCAGATTTGGTCAGCGTCTTCACTTCATAATTTGACTTTAGAAGAAGGAGAATATGGAGAAGTTGTCGCAATTGAAGGTGCACATCTAGTTGTAAAAAGGAGGGGAACTAAGATGTTAGGATTTATTTTAATGATTTTATTAATCGCAATTGTTGTTATTCTTATTTTCAGTACAGTAAAGATTGTTCCACAGTCATATGCTTATGTAGTAGAAAGAATCGGTGCATATGACCGTACATTAAATGTAGGTTTACATATTCTTATTCCTTTAATTGATCGTGTATCTAATCGTGTATCATTAAAGGAACAGGTTATGGACTTCGCTCCACAGCCGGTTATTACCAAAGATAATGTTACTATGGAAATTGACACAGTTATCTATTTCTCTATCACAGATCCTAAGTTATTTACTTATGGTGTAGTAAGACCAATTAATGCGATTGAAACATTAACTGCAACTACATTAAGAAATATCATTGGTGAACTTGAATTAGATGATACATTAACATCAAGAGATATCATTAACTCTAAGATGAGATCTATTCTTGATGATGCCACTGATCCATGGGGTATCAAGGTAACTAGAGTAGAAGTTAAAAACATTCTTCCTCCAAAAGATATTCAGGAAGCAATGGAAAAACAGATGCGTGCAGAACGTGAAAGACGTGAATCTATCTTAGTAGCTGAAGGTAAAAAACAGGCTGCAATCTTAAATGCAGAAGGGGATAAGGAATCTCTTGTATTGCGTGCAACAGCTGAAAAAGAAGCACAGATTGCGAAGGCTGAAGGTCAGGCTGAAGCATTAAGACTTGTTTATGAAGCACAAGCTAAAGCTATTCAGTATATTAATGAAGCAAATCCTGAATCAGCTTATATCCAGTTAGAAGGATTAAAAGCATTAAAGAACTTAGCTGATGGACAAGCTACAAAGATTATTGTACCTAATGACTTGGCAGGATTAGCTGGTACACTTACAACTTTATCAGAATCACTTAAGGATCCTAAAAAGCCTGAGTAACAACAGTCAGAAGACAGATGCTGTCTTCTGATTTTTTGTATCTAAAAAGCCGTGCGTGTTGCACGGCTTGTATAATCATTTGAAGATATCCTTTATCTTACTACCAACAGGTTTATAATTAAGCAATTTCTTGATTTCTTCCTTGTCTAAGTATTCTTCAATATAACCACAATTCTCACAAATATAGAAAGTCTTCTTTGCGGTATTTCCCTCTTTGAATATAGCGAAAACTTGCGAAGGCTTATTAATATGATTCGTTATTTGAGAAATATTACCACCACCATTTTCATGGAGCTGATCTTTAATAATAATAATTTTATCATGATTACATTTTGGGCAGATTCCAGTCTTTTTCATAGTGAGTTCTCCCTATACCGTTACAATAGTTGTATATTCTTTATAATGTTTTAATACATCAGGATCAATTTCATTATCGGTAATGACTGCATCAAAATTAAAGAGATCATAGAAGATATAAAAGTCAGAACGATTAAACTTAGTAGAATCTACAAGTAAATATCTATTCTTCGCATTATCTAAAGGTATTCCCTGTGATTCTCCCTCTTCTAATGAATAAGTTGTAATACCACTATTAAAGATACCATTACATCCAATAAAGGCTTTTGTATATCTTAGTTTACTTAATACCATATTTGTGATTGGACCTACAAAGGTATTTGTATTACTACGATATTCTCCACCTGTTAACATTACATCAGTAGGAGTATGACCACTCAAGATATTAAATACTGCAAGAGAATTCGTAACTACTCTAATATTACGTCCACATAACTGCTCAGCTAATAACTGAATAGTAGTACCAGGACCTAAGAATATAGTTTCTCCTTCTTGAATAAGACTTGCTGCTTTATGCGCAATTCTTGTTTTTTCTTCTATCTGTACAGAAGATTTCTCTAAATGAGAACGTTCATGATCCATACTAAAAGATAAACTCTGTGCACCACCATGTACTCTTAATAACTTGCCAGACTTCTCTAATTCATCTAAATCTCTTCTTGCGGTCATATCAGAGATTTCTAATTGTTCCATAATTTCATTAATAGAAATAATACTTTTTGATTGACCATCTGTGTAATTCTTACAAGACGTTCCTTTTTTAACATGTTTTCACTCTCCTTGTCAGTGTCAGTATATCATTCAAAATAATCTAAATCAACACAAAACAAACAAAAACAAACGTACAGAAAATGATTTAGCTTGTTTTTTATCATAAATGTTTGTAAATATTCAATTATTTGTTTTTTATTGTTTATATTTGTTGACAAATGTAATGAATGCGATTACACTGTAGTTGTAGAAAACAAAAGAGGAGAAAAAGAAAATGACTAAAGATGAGTTAAGTATGGTTGGATTTGAAATAGTTGCATATTCAGGAGATGCAAGAAGTACATTGTTATCATTGTTGAAGGAAATGCGTGCTGGTAGTTTTGAAAATGTTGAGGAGAAATTAAAAGAAGCTGATGAAAATATTAATTTGGCACACCAGTCTCAGACAACTATTCTTCAGCAAGAAGCTAGAGGAGAAGACATGGAAATGGGATTCATTTTCATTCATGGTCAAGATCATTTGATGACTACAATCTTATTAAGAGATGTTATTGAAGATTTTATTCATTTATATAGAGAAAGAGGGACAAAATAATGTTAGACGCTGTCATTAAGCAAATTGAAAAAGGAAAACCTTTCTTTGATAAGATTGCACAAAATATTTATTTAGGAGCTGTTCGTGATGGCTTCTTAACAGCAATGCCAGCCATCTTATTCTCAAGTGTATTTATCTTAGCTGCTTCAATTCCAGAAATCTTTGGAATTAAGTTGCCAGCAGATATCTCAACATGGTTGTGGAAAGTCTATAACTATTCAATGGGTGTTGTTGGTTTACTAGTATCAGCAACAACTGCAAAGTGCTTAGCTGAAAGCATGAATCGTCGTTTGCCAGAAGGTAAAGTAATCAACACAACTTCAGTTATGCTTGCAAGTATTTGTGGTTTCTTTATGTTAGCAGTCAGTGATGTAAAGCTTGGTATCTCTACTACTTATTTAGGTACTAAAGGTTTACTTGCTTCATTCATCAGCTGCCTTCATCACAGTTAAGATGTATAAATTCTGTGTTCTTAAAGATGTCACTATTCATATGCCAAAAAAGAAGTGCCAGGGACAATCTCTCAGATGTTCAGAGATGTGTTCCCATTCTCTTTCTCAGTATTGGTATGTGTTATTATTGATTTAATTGTTCGTAATTTATTTGGTTATACTTTTGCCGAAGCAATTATCACATTGCTTCAACCATTATTTACAGCTGCCGATGGATATTTAGGAATCTGTATTATTTGGGGTGCTATGGCATTGTTCTGGTTTGTAGGTGTACATGGACCAAGTATTGTAGAACCAGCTATCGCTGCTATTATTTATGCAAATGTGGATGCAAACTTAGCACTATTCAAAGCTGGTGAACAAGCATCTAACGTATTAACTGTAGGACTTGGAAACTTCGTAGGAACAATGGGAGGAACTGGAGCTACACTTGTTGTACCATTCTTATTCATGTTGTTCGCAAAATCAAAACAATTAAAAGCGGTTGGAAAAACAACATTTGTTCCTGTATGTTTTGCGGTAAATGAACCATTGTTGTTCGCAACACCAATTGTATTGAACCCATATTTCTTCATTCCATTCTTGATTACTCCAATGATCAACGTATCATTGTTTAAATTCTTTGTGGATGTATTAAAAATGAATTCATTTATCTATGTATTACCATGGGCAACACCAGCTCCAATTGGATTGATCTTAGGTACAGGAATTAGTTTATTAGCTGTTGTGTTAGCTGTTGTATTAATTGTTGTAGATGGAATTGTTTATTTACCATTTATTAAGGCATATGATGCAACTTTATTAGAAGAAGAAAAAGAAAAAGAGGCGTTAGATGCTTTAGAAGAACAAGTTGAAAAAGAAGAAGCTAAACAAGTTCTACCTTTAAGTTTAAATAAAAATATCAATGTATTAGTATTATGTGTAGGTGCTGGAACATCAGCTATGTTTGCCAATGCTGTTAAAGAAGGGGCAGAAATTGAAAACTTACCAATTGATGCAACCGCAAGTGCATATGGTTCGCATTATGATATTTTGAAAGATTATGACATTGTTGTATTATCACCACAAGTACAATCGCATTTAGAAGAAGTACGACAAGATGCTTCTAAATATGGTACTAAAGTTGTCGCAACAAAGGGTGCACAATATATTAAATTAACTCGTGATCCAAAGGGTGCCGTTGAATTTATTTGTGAACAAGTAAAGGAAGGATAAACGTATGAAATTTTCGGATGATTTTATTTTCGGAGGTGCTACTGCCGCATATCAATGCGAAGGTAGTACACTCGAATATGGTAAAGGAAAAGTATCTTGGGATGATTTTCTTGCCAAACAAGGACGTTTTAAAGCAGATCCAGCCAGTGATTTCTATCATCAATATGGACAAGATTTAAAACTATGTAATATGTTTGGTATTAATGGAATTCGTATCTCTATTTCATGGGCTAGAATCTTTCCGGAAGGAACTGGAAGAATCAACCAGGAAGGTGTTGATTTCTATCATAGAGTATTTCAAGAATGTCATAAAAATCATGTAGAAACATTTGTGACGTTGCATCATTTTGATACACCAGATACTTTATATCAGAAGGGTGACTTTTTAAATAGAGAAACAGTAGATGCATTTGTAGACTATGCAAAAGTTCTGTTTTGAAGAATATAAAGACGAAGTAACGTATTGGTTTACATTCAACGAAATCTGGGCAGTCGCCACAAACACATATATTGAGGGAACTTTCCCAAATGGGGAAAAGTATAATATGACGAAAGCTTTCCAGATCATGCACAATATGATGCTTGCTCATGCTTTGAAAGCTGTTGTTGCTTATAAAGAAGCAGGATATAATGGAAAGATTGGTGTTGTACAGTCTTTAGAATATAAATATCCATTTGATGAAAACAATTTGGATGATATCCAGGCTGCAAAAAATGAAGATGTACTTCAAAATCAATTCTTGTTGGATGCAACATTTAAAGGATATTATTCAACAGAAACAATGGAAATTGTGAATCGTTTAGTCAGCATTAATAATGGTACGTTAGAATTATTAGATGAAGATTTTGATGTATTGAAACAAGCTGCCCTATTAAATGATTATATGGGTATGAATTATTATCAATCTCGTTTTATTCAACATTATGAAGGGGAAAATGATATCCACCATAATGGAACAGGAGAGAAGGGAACTTCTAGATTCTGTTTAAAAAATGTAGGACGAAGAATGGAAAAGGAAGGCATTCCTCGTACGGACTGGGATTGGTTGATTCATCCAGAAAGTATGTTTGATATGTTAGTGCGTATTCGCCAACAATATCCAAACTATAAGGCAATCTATATCACAGAAAATGGTATGGGATATAAAGATGATTTTGAAGATGGAATTATCGATGATGAACCACGTATTGACTTTATTAGAAGACATTTAGAATTCACATTAAAGGCAATTGAAGCCGGAGTCAATGTCAAAGGTTATTTTGTCTGGTCTTTAATGGATATGTTCTCATGGACAAATGGCTATAATAAGCGTTATGGCTTATTCTATGTAGATTATGAAACGCAGAAGAGATATCCAAAGGCAAGTGCATACTGGTACAAGCGTGTTTCTGAAACTAAAGAGGTTTAACAATGAAAAGATACAAAGGCGTAATATTTGATTTTAATGGAACATTGTTTTTTGACAATCCAAAGCATGTATTAGCCTGGGGAAAGATTTCGAGGAAATAAGACATCATGGAATTAGCGAAGAAGAGCTACATGAACATTTCAATGGTGTTCCTAATAATAAGATCATTGAATATATGTTTGATGGACAATGTATCCAGATGAAGTGAAACAAAATATTCTTTACTTAAAGAACAGTACTATCGTGAATTCTGTAAGGAAGATAAAGAAACATTTCATTTAGTTGCTGGCGCTACAGAATTTTTGATAAACTTAAAACAACAACATTCCATTTACTATCGCAATCCGCATCCATTAAACCTAATATTGATTTCTTTGTCGAATCGTAGATATAAGTGACTGCTTAATCGTTGAAGACTCCTAAGTGGTATTGAGAATGCCTATAAAGCAGGATGTAGAAATATAATCGTAATCGATTCTGCAAATAAAAGAGAAGAATATCAGAAGTTACCAGGAGTAACAAAAGTGATTGATTCATTTAAAGAAATTTAAACAAAGAGCCATCTTATTAAAGATGGTTCTTTTTGCAAGAAAACAAGATGGGCGCTTCACTATGATAATTCAGTCTTTTGTTAAGAACGATTTCGTTGTAAAATATAAGAGTCAAATAGAATAGTGATTTGGCTATGGCAAGCTGTCATATATGGTGGTTGCAAAATTTATGGAGGAATAAATATGAATGTATTAGTTACAGGTGGTGCAGGTTATATTGGCAGTCATGTCTGTGTGGAATTACTACAGAGCGGACATGATGTTGTAGTCATCGATGACTTCTCAAATTCAAAACCAGAAGCCTTAGATGCCATTCATGAAATTACTGGTAAGAAAGTAAAGTTCTATGAATTTAACGTTTTAGATGAAGATAAGACAGAAGCAGTATTCAAGGAAAATAAATTAGATGCAGTCATTCACTGTGCAGCCTTCAAGGCAGTAGGTGAATCAGTAGTAAAGCCAATTGAGTATTATACAAACAACTTGATGACTACTTTAGTGGTTGCCAAGATGATGAAAAAGTATCATGTCCCTTCAATTGTATTCTCTTCAAGTGCTACAGTATATGGTGATCCTAAAGTTGTCCCTTTAACTGAAGACTGTGAATTAGGACAGACTACAAACCCATATGGTTCAACAAAAGCTATGATGGAAAGAATTCTAACAGATGTACAGCATGCTGTACCAGAAATGTCTGTTACACTTCTTCGTTACTTCAACCCAATTGGTGCACATGAATCAGGATTATTAGGAGAAGATCCAAAGGGAATTCCTAACAATCTTATGCCTTATATTATGAAGGTTGCTGCAGGTGAGCTTCCTGAACTTGGTGTATTTGGCAATGATTATGATACGCCAGATGGAACGGGTGTTCGTGACTATATTCATGTGGTGGATTTAGCTAAGGGTCATGTTCTTGCAATTGAAAAATATGCAACACCAGGTGTACATATTTGTAACTTGGGAACAGGAAAAGGATATAGTGTATTAGAAATCGTAAAGGCATTTGAAAGAGGTTAATGGGAAAAGATTCCTTATGAAATCAAGCCAAGACGTGCTGGTGATATCGCAACATGTTATGCAGATCCTACTCGTGCAAAAGAACAGTTAGGATGGGTAGCTGAAAAGACACTAGATGATATGTGCAGAGATACTTGGAACTTTGCAAAGAAACATATGTAACACTTAAGTCTCTCGAAAGAGAGGCTTTTTGATCAAAAAAAAAGCAACTATTGTAGTTGCTTCAGGTCTTCTTGATAATCTATATCATAGAGTTCTCTTACATTCTCTACTTGTATATATTCTACTTCATTAGGATGCTTATTTAATACCTTTCTTCCACCTTGGTCTTCTTTTAATAAAAGTAACTCGAGGAATATAAGAGCTATCAAATAGAGTAGGGTTGCCTACTTTATCTTTATAGGCACAACTGGCAAGTTTATGCTTTGTATGCATTAGTTTATCTATAGTATTCATAGAAATATAAGGCTGATCAGCGACCATGAAGATAATTCTAAATAGCTTCTCTAACGTATTTAAATAGTTCACAGCGGCCTTAATAGAATAAGAGAGACCATGAATACTCTCTAAACATAAAATGCTGGTAGCGCCTCTTTGAGACGCATATTGTAGTATCTCATCATATTGTGATACGACAATAACATGATCATATTCCTTTAATATGAGATCTAATGCATGTTGATATAACAGTTTATTTTGAAAAGGAAACAGCAGTTTGTTTCCTTTAAAACGTCTGCTGTTTCTGATGCAAGATATATAATATATGTTTTATTCATCGATAGCCATGACAATCTTTTCAGGTGTCATTGGAAGATCTCTCACCCATGCACCACATGCACTGTGGATAGCAGCACATAAGGCTGGGGCTGGTGTATTGATGACACATTCACCAATAGACTTTGCACCAAATGGACCTGTCTTTTCATAACTGCTTTCAAAATAAACACGTAGATGACCCATATCAAGTCTTGTAGGAATCTTATAAGTCATGAAGTTATTTTCTGTTAAACCACCCTTAGGTGAATAAGTAATACTTTCTGATAATGCCATACCGATACCCTGTACAAGACCTCCTTCAGTCTGTACAGTTGCAAGATTAGTATTTACTACAGTACCACAGTCTACAACAGCTACATAATCTAGTATTTCTACAGAACCTGTATCTTTATCTAATGCAATTTCTGCCATACCTACCATATATGGTGGTGGAGAAATTTTAGATGAATGAGTGCATGTTACCTGGATAGGGACTGTATTACCACACTGAGAGAATGTTGCGATATCCGTATGTGTAAATGATTCATTTGTAGCTGGATTATCAATTGTATTGCCAGTAAATACTAATGATTCAGGATCACATTCCCACTTATTAGCAGCAATCTTCATCATGTTCTCTTTGAGCTCTTCACTCGCTTTTCTTACAGCCATACCAGTAACATAAGTTGTACTAGAAGCATAAGAACCAGAATCATATGGAGAAGCATCAGTATCTGCACCAAAGACAACAATATTGTCTACATCACATTCTAATTCTTCTGCTGCCATCTGGGCAAGAATAGTATCACATCCAGTACCCATATCTGCAAAGCACCGATGCTTAACATATAAGAACCATCATCATTTAACTTTAATGTAGCAGACCCAACATCGACACCAGAGATACCTGATCCCTGCATTGCCATTGCAACACCTGCTGCCTTAATACGACCATCGGGCATTACAGTAGGAGTCTTACGGTTTTCCCAGTCAAATTCTTTCTTAGCACGTTCCATACATTTATCTAATGCACAGCTATCCGCAATTTCACCATAGTAGGCATCCATCTTCTGACCTTGACGTACCAGGTTCTTTTCTCTGATTTCTACAGGATCCATATGTAAAATATCAGCTAATTCGTTGACACATGTTTCTAATGCATAAATACCCTGAGTCGCACCATATCCACGATATGCACCAGAAGATAATCTATTTGTGTAAACAACATCATAATGGAAACGGAATGCTTCTAGATTGTTTGTATATAGTGGAATAGATTTATGACCTGATAAACCTACAGTAGTAGGACCATGTTCACCAAAGGCACCAGAGTTAGATAATGTATATACATCAATGGCACGAATAGTACCATCATTCATAGCACCCACTTTAGTAGTGACTTCCATTTCATGACGTGGACTACCCGCAATCTGAGATTCAGTACGTGTATAAATAAGTTTAGATGGTTTCTTAGTCATCCATGTAACAAATGCAGGATAGATTTCAGTAACAAGTGACTGCTTTGCACCAAAGCCACCACCAATACGAGGCTTTTCAACACGAATCATAGACTTAGGAATATCTAAAGCATTTGCAAGAATACGACGTGCATGGAAAACAATCTGTGTAGAACTAATAACATGTAAACGACCATAAGTATCAATTTCACAATAAGTTCTAAATGTTTCCATCATCGCCTGATTGACTGCAGGAACGTGATAAGTACGTTCAATCACATGATCACATGATTTAAATACTTCTTCTAGATCACCATGTGTTTCATCTGCAGTGGCTACTAAGTTACGTTTATTGTCTGCCCCTACAGGACATAATGCTTTCCAGTTATCTTCAGGATGTACAAGAATAGGATTATCCTTAGCAGTTCTAAAGTCTAATACAGCTTCTTCTACTTGATATTTTACTTTAATAAGCTTTAATGCTTCATCTACTTTCTTTTCATCATAACCAGCAACAATCGCAACTGGATCACCTACGAATCTAACTCTCTGATCTAAGATTAAACGATCATAAGGGCTTGGTTCTGGATAAGTTTGACCAGCCATAGTAAAACGTTTCTGAGGCACATCTTTATAAGTATAAACAGCTTCAATTGTATCTACTGCCTTAGCTGCTTCTGTATCAATATTCTCAATTAATGCATTAGCATGAGGAGAATGAACAAGCTTTACAATCAAACAGTCGTGAGGTGTTACATCATCAACATAGACAGGTTTACCTAATAATAGGTTCATTGCATCTTTTTTTTCTTATAGGTTTATTAACCTGTTTTAATTCTGACTCATCCTAACACTTCCTTTCCATTTTCCTTGCAGTAATTAATATAGTTTCTAATACCTCTTAATTGTCCTTCATAACCAGAACAACGACAAAGGTTACCAGATAAGAATGCTCTGATTTCATCATCACTAGGATCTTTATTTTCTTCTAGTAATGCGATTGTATTCATCATAAATCCAGGATTACAGAAACCACACTGTTCAGCACCCTGATCAGCAATAAATTCAGCAAGTGGTCTTGCCTTTTCCTGTAAACCTTCTAAAGTAGTCACTTCATGACCTGCGGCTCTAGCAAGAACACTACAAGAAAGAACTGGTTTGTTGTCTAATAATACTGTACATAATCCACAGTTACTTGTATCACAACCTCTTTTAACACTAAGACAATGCTCACTTCTTACAAAATCAATAAGAAGAGTATCAGGTAAAATACTACGAGTCATTGTTTTTCCATTTAATGTAATTGTAATTTCCATCTTACTGTGCCTCCAATTCCTTTAATGAACGTCTCATAAGAACCTTTACAAGCTTCTGACGATATTCTGCACTGCCTAAGTTATTGCTTCCAAGCTTGATTTCAGAAGATACTTCTTCAATAAAAGCTTCAATAGATTCATCATTTAATGCCATCTGTTTTTCATAAGCAATTGCCTTTAAAGGACGACCACCAATTACTACAGAATAAGTATCATTCATATAACTTGCACAACAAGTAAGAACAGGGAAATCAGTACTTACATTTCTCTGTGACTTATAACAAACCTTAATAGGTGTCTTCTTTACAATTACACGTACAAGAATATCAAGAGAAGGACGCATCCAAGCAAACTCTCTCATAGGTACAATACCACCGTCATATAATTCTACATAAGCATCTAATCCCATAAACATAGATAATACATCAGAGAAACCATAACGACCAAAAATAGAACCTCCTACAGTCGCACAGTTTCTAAACTGCACACCAATAATATGTTCCACACTATGCTTCATTGCATCATGTGTATAAGCATTTATTCCTGCATGAGTTTCTAACTGACGTAATGTCACCATTGCGCCAATAGTAAACTGTTCATCATCTTCTTCAATAGTATCTAAATGAAGATCACATAAATCAATTGCCTTTTCAACTGATCTATTCATCATCTTCAACCATAACATACCACCTACAATAATGTTTTTTCTGTTCTGAACGAGTTCATAAGCTTCCTCAAGCGACTGAGGTCTTACATATTCTGAATATTTAACATCTTTTTCTATCCTTTCTATTTTGTGATAAGTGTTTCATCGATACTAAAATCATAAAACTCTTTATAAAAATCTATTACATCCTTTTTATAATTCTCATATGTATAATCATGAGGATGAAGTACATATGATAGCCAGAGTGATGCAAGAATATGAGAAGGAACAGGATCCATCCATGATTCAACCACCTCAGGCATAATATAAATCTTCTTGTTCTTCACTATATCAAGTGATGAGAAGAATTCATAGTTATAAATAGAATCTTTTGAATAAGAAGCATTACGAGGCATGATCACTATATCTGGGTTTAAAGTTAATAATGTTTCTAACGCAATAGTAGGGTAGTCTACACCTTTAATACTCAGCTGCAAAGCATTTTTCACATGTGCTGTAGTTAGTATAGTACTTTGAAACATAGAAGGTGTGACAGGTTTATAAATAGACTCTTTTGAAGCAATATAAACATGCTTATTAGAAGTACCTAAACTATTCATCTTACTCTTTTTAGTACTATAGTAGTTCTTTAACTTCTTCGCATTGTTTTGTTTACCACAAACTTTCGCAATAAGTGAAACCATGGCATCATACTTCTTTTCACTAGAAGGATCAACCACAATAACTTTTATATGTCTTTCTTCAAAATCCTCAATAAGATCCTTATTCTCTTTCATCATAAATACTACATCGGGAGCTGTCTTTGCGATAACACTGACATTACATCCTACCTGAGCTAGTTCTAATAAATCAGGATCTGTCTTTTGATAAATCCTTCTAGAAGAAGCATTCTTTTCTATACCTACTAACTGATCATTTACTCCTAATGCAAGGCATGTAGAAGTTGTTATATATGAAGTGCTTACTACACGTTTTACTTGGTCTTTAATTGTAATCTGACGTCCTATCTGATCATTCACAATAATTGCATCAGATTCTTCTTCTTTATCTGAAGAACATCCAGGTAATAATGAGATGAGTAAAAATAGACAAACAATTGAAATAATTCTTTTCTTCAAAACAAATCTCCTTACGATATTATTCAGTATATTTTCCGAAAAAATTATATCATGAAAATATGAATAATGAACAAAAAGTATAGGATACTAAAAAGGAAAAAAGCCTCGAATGAGGCTTTTAGTTTAATACTCTTTGATGAGGTGTAAATGTTGTATCATCAATACCCTTGAATGTATAACCAAGGCTCTGATAATGTTCAATAACTTTAGGTAATGCTTCTACAGTTGTATTCTTTGCGGCTGTATCATGGAATAAGATCATAATCTGATTATTACGAGAAGCTGTTGCATTCGCAATAAGTCTTGCAGTAGGTACATTATTACCTGATGCATCTCCACTGCTGACATTCCAGTCATAATACTGATAACCTTTTTCCTGTACCATTCTAGTAAGATTACTCATAATACCTGCAGAATAATGTCTAGAAACTGTATTAGAACTTCCTCCAGGGAATCTAATATAACGAGGAGTAAATCCAATAAGACCCTTAACCATATCACCTACTTTATTTAAATCATTAAAGTAAGCATCAGTAGAAGCATAAACAGTACGATAATCATGACAATAAGTATGAAGTGCTATAGTATTACCTCTCTTATGTGCTTCCCTGAATTAAGTAATTATATTTCTGACCATTACCAGTCACAAAGAATGTTGCTTTCGCATGATATCTATCAAGAATATCTAACACACGCTGAGTATTCTGAGAAGGTCCATCATCAAAAGTCAGATAAACAACCTTTTCACCAGTAGGTGCAACTGCATTGGCAGGACGTGGATTATTTACAATAACAGTCTGTGTATACTTTCTTTCATTACCAGACTTATCTTTAGTTGTATAGATGACTTTATAAGTACCTGCTTTTCCAAAATCTACTTTCTTTGCTGTCTACAGATACCTTAGGATTCTTATCAAAATCATCTTCTACAGTAATACCCTTCATGAAATCAATGTTAGAACCTATTGTCGTATCATAATTTTGAAGACCTGCAAGTAGTGGTGCTTTAGTATCCTTTACAGCTTTCACATTTACTTCTTTTTCAGTCTTATTACCACCCTGATCTTCTACAACAACAGTAACCTTTTGTGTACCTTCTTTATCAAAAGATACATCTTTCTTAAAGTAAGTCTTAGTCTTTGTTTCATCTTTAATATCAGTCACAAGTTCACTTGCTTTAACTTTAGTACCTACTTCTACTGCTTTATTCACTACCTTAAATGTAGGTTTCTTAGTATCTACAACTTCTACATTTAATACGTAGTTCTTCTTGTTTAATGTATAAGTAATCTTATACTTTCCAAGTTTTTTGACGTTAACTTTAGAATTATCTACAGTCACATCACTCTTATTACCTCTTACTTTTTTAATAAAAGACATAGGATTGTAAGTACTATTGATTTCAATATCTTGCGTACTTTCATTAAAGCTAACAGCTGGACGTGTCATAAAATAAATGCCTAGACCAAGCACTAAAACGACAATACAGCCTAATAGGACATATGCCCTCTTTCTTAAATGACGTTTTTTCATTTCTATTCTACCTCAACTTTATATCTTCAACAATTTTGTATTATATATCTAATATGTGTAATTTGTGTGGAAATTAAGAAACACTTAAGAACTTTTTTAATTACGTATTATTTCATACGTTATCATCAGGCATCACCTCCGTTTTCAACTTAAGAGAAGAATCACGAAGGGTTGCGTACCTTCGTCATAACGACCAAGGATAACCACCTACCGTATACGGTTGTTTCACATAAAAATTATATCATATAAGCACAGAACTATAGATAAGTTGTTGAGTATTGAAAAAAATCGGAGAGACGTTTTTCCCTCCGAATTTAATATGTGATTAGTTTTCTTTTCTTTTTATAAACCATAAGGAGATAATACCAAGCAATAAACTAATCGCAAAACCAATACCGAGAAGTTCATAGTTGAAATAAGAATACGTGGTATTATTCACAACTTTCACTGCAGGAGTCATACTTACAATAAGACCAGTAATAATACATCCTACAGAGACTATAATAATGGGTAGTTTTTTCATAATCATCACTCACTTGTCTTTAATAGATTTCCTTCATTGTTTGATCTCATTAATACAAGAAAAGTCAAACAAGGAATAATTAGAATAACTGAATTCACTAGGATTAAGATAGAAATAGCTTGTTCTATCATTATAGAAGGTAATATATGATATTGGAAGAAGAATAGAGATAGGACTGAAATCATAGATAGAATGATAGATACCAGACAATAAGAATATCTTTCTTTCAATATTAATTGTAGACATTGTAATCTATTAAGTCCATTCACTAATAGTAGTGCATATTGATAACGTCTAGAAACAATATCAAATATTCCAATAATAAAACATGTACTTATAAACATGACAAACATAATCATAGAGAACTGTTGTATCATTTCAAATCCAAATGTAGTTGTTTTATTTAATATTGCAGAAGAAACAGGATTATAGACCTTTATATCAGAATCATGTTTTTTAATAAACTCAGTTACAGATTGAATGTTCTTATATGAGTTTACTTTGATGATATAGACATTGGACTGATATGTATTGTTTTGTGTATATTGATTTACTATCTTCTGATAAAGATTTGGAGATATATAAATAATGTTTTCTGTTGTTTTTGTATATCGGTTATGAATATCTTTATCTGTGACATTTGCATTAACGAGTTCAAAAGGAATCATGTTGAAGGTGTAGGTATTACTTGTAGGTATTTGAAGAATACCTTTGATATGGATAGTCTTGTTTAGTTTTTGATAGAGAGAATAAGAAATATAGACATGATCAGTATTGAGTTGTTTATTCTCAATACTGAATGATTGTTTTGTATAAGTCTTATATGTTTTCATATTCCCATAATAAGGCTGTATGACAATAGTCTCCTGCGTATTTAAGACATTCCATTGGAAGAATGGCTGAATACTTTGAACCATACTGTTGTTGGATATGTCTTGTTAAACTCATAATAAGAATAGAAAACAAAAAGTGAGTTGTTACCATAACGACAATAGGAGGTCACTATGAAAAGTATAATTTATATTGGAATGGATGTCCATAAGAAGACATATAGTTTATGTGCATTATTGAAAGAAACTGGTGAGATTATTGGTGAAACTAAGATTCCTGCAGATGTAAGTCTTATCATCAAGTTCATTGAGAACGCCAAGAAATCAGTTGACAGTGATGATGTTCAGATCAAGACAGGCTATGAAGCAGGATGCCTTGGCTATTCTCTTTACTGGCAGTTAGCTGAAAAAGGTATTGAATGTGATATTCTTGCACCATCAACTATGCACCGTTCTGCAAAAAATAAAGTGGTGAAGAATGATAGAAGAGATGCAAAAAATATTGCAACTAACCTAGCTAACGGAACTTATAAGTCAGTTTATGTTCCAACAGATGAAGATGTAGAAATCAAAGAATACATAAGAATGATGCATGACTTTAAGATTGAACTAAAGAAAGTTAAGCAGCATATTAATGCATTCCTCTTGAGATTCGGTCATCATTATCCTGGCAAATCAAAATGGATTCCAGCTCATATTAAATGGCTTAAGGAACTTGAACTAAGTGATATGTATAGAGAAATACCTGATGAATATCTATCACAGCTTGAAATCCTAACTGAAAAGATAGAAAGATTTAAATATAGATTGGAAGAATTATCTCAGAAGGAAACATACAATGAGAAGATAGGTCAATTGCGCTGTATCAAGGGTATTGATACTACTGCAGCTATGACCATGCATGCTGAAACATCTGATTTTGATAGATTTCCTACTGCCAATGCCTTTGCGTCTTATTGCGGTCTTACACCAGGTGAAGATTCAAGCGGTGAATCTTATCATAGGCTGAGCATCACCAAGCAAGGAAACAGTATGATTAGAACGACTCTCATAGAAGCTGCTCAGGTACTTGTAAGAGGGACTATAGGCAAAAAAGGCAAAAAAGTGAAATCAAAACAGAAAGATCAGGATGTAAAGGTTATAGATTATGCAGACAAGGCAGTTATTAGATTACAGAAGAAATATCATCGTATGATTTTTAGAGGAGTTAAAAGAAATATCGCAATTACAGCAGTCGCAAGAGAGCTTGCATGTTTTGTATGGGGAATAGAGACAGGTCATATCTCATAACAATCTTTACTGATGTTTTTAAACTTGAGAGAAAGGAAATGAAGTGCTGTTAAAAAGACAAAACACCCCAACATCGAAGGCATAGATGGACTTCAAATTAATAGTACAGGTTCAGCTATCTAAGATAATTACTTTATGGCATTGTGAGTTCTTACTGAAAGTCGCGATTTAGTAAGAATAATGAAAGCAATGATCCAAGTGCACAGATTATAGGGCTGTCGACGAACCATTAACTTTTTGGTCCCAATCCACGTATTACAGTTTGGTTAACTGTCGCAGAATCTATATGATTTGAGGTCTTTCTATGCCCTTGATGATAAAACTTAATAGAAATATTATGAAAGTTGATTTATGTCTGGACAGGAACATATACATCTATAGATATTTTAAAGTTCTTTTCTTTTTCATCTATACCTAGCTTTCTTGCGAATGATTGACTGATTGCATTTCCTTTAAGTTCTTTTCCATCTACTTTAATATTCTGGAAAGAGTAATAGGGAACGACCATTGGACTCCCTTCCTGAAAATAATCAAACTGTGTTTTACTTCCTTGATAATAAACAGTACCTTTACTCACATCTTCCATTTGATTGATTGTATCAAATACATCAAATGGATAAACACTCTTTACATGTTTGATTGATTTAATATGATTCAATTCCTCAGTACTTATATCAAGATTTACCTCTGCATCACCGATATAATAACTATCTACACCATTCGCAATATAAGAATCATTCATCTTACCTGTATATAATTCTGCTTTATTGGCTTGTTTTATACCACTTGATAACTTATTTTCCTGTAATAGACTATCACTTACGTTAGTAGAAATAGAGATAGTCATAATAAAACCTAGAAGTAATACAAGGATAAACTGAAACCATTGTCTTTTATTCTTATAGAAGAAGTACTTATGATAGTCTGCTGATGTTCGATTTTTTGAGTTGAATAGATTGATTTATTTTATCTATTTTTTGATCACATACAAGAATTCTATTTTCTATTCTATAAGTAATGTCTAGATGATTTATTAGATATTCATCATGAGTTGTAATGATAATATATTTGTTTTCTGATTTTAGTTTTTCGAGTAATTGAAGTACGATTTCTTTATTTTCTTGATCTAAAGAAGCAGTTGGTTCATCAATAATAATGATGGATGCATCTTTATACATGGATAACGCTATTAAGAACTTTTTCTCTGCCCAATAGATAAAGAAGAAGGATAGCAGGATGGATCTATAAGATCCAATCCTACTAGATGAAGCATATTGTTCATTTTGGTTTGATCATATTGGCTTTCTTGTAGGTGATTAATAAATTCAAAATGTTCATATACTTTCATGTTATCAAAGAATGTCCCAAATTGATCAATATAAGACACCTTGTTTAATAGATAGTCTTCTTTATTAGAATTATTGATAGCTACATTATCTACATAAAGAAGATTATCTTTGTACTGGTATAATAATGATTTTAGGAATGTTGTTTTACCACATCCACTTTTACCAATGATACCAGTGATTTGACCAGGACATGTTTTAAAATGAGCATCATTGAATATGACTTGATCTCCAAAATTTATATTTACATGTTTCATCTCAATCATAGTAAAGCACCTCCTATTTCAATCATACAACCTTTAAAAAAAAAATAAATAATATCTTGAGGACGTTTGACCGATTTATGAGGATAATAAACAAAAAATACCTGTTATGAAACAGGTATAAGAGTAGAGATATAGAGTGATGCACCAGCATGCTGTACTTGTAAGCTTCCATGATATTTATGCAGTATTAATACAAGAGTATCATATTTCATTTGATTGATTCTTTCTTTTGCATCATTCATATACATGTGATTTCAAAGGCACATTGGTCTTCCGTTATTTTTACTTCTAATTCATTATTCTCCATGCAATCTATTGCGATATCAAACAGATAATTTATAAGGATATTCAAATGTTCATCCTCTATAAATGATATATCCTGAACAGATACAATAATAGCAGGTTTAATGTTGTTGAGTTTAAGCTGTTCTAATTTCATATTGATAAATGAATCAAACAGCTTATTACCAGATATGATCAGCATGTTATGATCATTGAGAGAATCTATTCTTTTTGTTTATCATCTCATTCACATTTTCAAATTCTTTTCTTTTTTACATATTCCTTCATCTGAAGGTAATCATATTTTAAGTCATGTCTTAGCTTATAGAGTTCATCGTTTTTTTCTTTTCGATAAAGGCATAGTTCTGTTGATCATTCTTAAAATGATCAATGGCCTGGTTAAGAAGCTGTTGTTCATGATTAAGTTTGGTATATCTAAGGAATAAGTAATAGGAAATAATGATAGTAATCAAAAGGGTTATAAGAATAATGAGATTACAGTTTATGCCTAATATATTAAGAAAGTCATTATAGAGAATATGATAAATACATAGAGTACTTAAGGATATAGCCATAAGTAATCCCCAATAAAGATTCTTATTATCGATAGGGTAAAGCTTTTGAATAATAGCGAATGCAGAGATAATAAGAATATAGATGATCAATGAAACTATAGGGGATATTGGTATTAGAACAACTAAATTCTTTATAACAGTTAAAAATGAAAGATAGAAGATAATTTCTGATAACAGCCTATCTGAATAATAATAGAATAAGAAGCATAAAGATTCTATTAACAAGAAATCCTGTAATAGTGGATGACTTGTAAATACACCAAGAAGACAATTGATCAATAAAGATGCAATAAAAATAGCTGTTTTATTTGTTATAAGGAGATATGTCAGTAATGCTTCTATACAACAAAAAATATAAGAAACTCATCATTGTATGTACCTCCTGTAGGCATGGTATTTTTCAATAATATCTTTTGATTTTCTAGAGACATTAAATGTTTGGTTGTTTATAAGAGTAACACTTTGATTATTGATTTTAGTAACATACTTAAAATTAATAATGGTGTATGAGTTGATCTTATAGAATGCTACATTAGAACATAACTCTTCAGAACATTTCTTTAATGTTGTGTATTGAACATATTCATTATCTTCCGTGTAAAAGGTACATGTATTTCTATGGGATTGAACATAGATAATATCCTTGAGATTAATGTATTGATTGTTTTTCTTATCAACGAGATATTGTTTATGGTTTTCAGCCCTGATCTTTATCTATCTTGATAAATAATCTTTCTAAATCATCTTCATAAGATGTTTTTCTTATAAAGAAGTAAAGCGCAATATCAAAACAATCATAAACAAGTGTTTCATTACTAGACATGAATATGATGCGTGTATTCTTATTATCTATACTTTTCGCAATAGTGATACCATTATCCTGCATTAATAGAATATCTATAAACAAATAATCATAATCTTTTAATTGAAGTGATTTGAAATCATTATTAAATACATCAATACTACTTTTACTAAAGCATGTGTTTTCTTCTATCTTATTCTTTATGACTTGGCTGAAATGAGTATCATCATCTATTATTCCTATTTTCATCTTATGTAGCTCCCAATCGAATATGTACATTATTAATTGATGTTTCTATTGTATCACGATATGGGGTTATAAGAAAAAACTACAATACTAAATTATGTAAAATTTAAACCTAGGTGTAGAAGTATGTAATGCACCCCTGAAGGTAATGTATGTAAGACTTCCTTACTTATTAGCTGAATTAGATCTTGCAACGGTTCAGGAAAATTACAGAAAGAGAATAAATCAATACATAAAGTGTAATCTTTTTAATACTGGACGAGAGGCTGTTGATAGGGACTAATAATGCCGAACAGCAGGATATTCTTGAAATACTGGAAAAGAGATATCGTATTCATTCAACAGTATTCTGCTCTCAGTTTGATGTTACAGGATGGCACAGTAAGCTTGGTGGAGGCGCCTTAGCTGATGCAATAATGGATAGAATAATATCAAAATCACAGACAATAAAAATCTTTGGTGATAAGTCAATGAGAAGCAGATAAACAAAAAATAATCGACTGTACTTTATTTACAGTCAGGATTTTTTAGACTTTGGTGAAACCTATTAGTTCATCGGAACACTTGGTCACCCTAATCGGAATGAGTGATCAACTAAAGTGGAATAATCAATATTACAGAAATTTCTGAAAAAAGTACCGAAAAAGAACATGTAAAAACATTTGATATACACTACTATTCTAATAATTCTAAAACTCTTATTTGAATAATTTCTTCCAAATATTTGAGTCTTTTTCTAGGTAATCGATATTTATAATGACTTTCAAACTTGAAACCTATTAATTTTCTTAGTTTTTCCTTTTGTCTTTTTGTCATACGTGGTTTTACAAAAGCAATAAAATCTTGATATGTGAAGCTGAACCGGACACATGAATTTCCCATCTGTTCTATAATTAGATTAGAAATTAGATGGAGGTATAATCATATGTCAAACAAAGTATTAAAGCCTAAGAAAGCTTCTCTTTATCAGTTCACTCAGAAATATTCCAACAATATTGATAACTGCATTGAATTCTTCAAATCCATGAAATGGCCTGAAGGCTTTTCATGTGACCGTTGTGGCTGTCATAAGTATTGCCTAGTCAAGCGTGTAGGAAAGACCAAGACTTCATATGTTCTTGAATGCAGCTCATGCCATAAACAACATTCACTGCTTTCAGGCACTATTTTTCAGAGTTGCAAGCTTGATCTATACAAGCTTCTGTTAGGTATCTTTCTTTTCTTTAATGAAAATAAAGGAATCAGTGCAGTAGATTTATGTTCAATACTAGACGTTAACTATAAGACTGCACTTCTTCTTGAAAACAAGTGTAGAATTCTTATGTCACTAAGCAATTCAGACAAGCTCCTCAACAGCCTTTTCTATGAGGCAGATGTCTTTAATATTGGCGCAAAATCCAAGAATAAAGCAGGACGTGCAAGTGAGCAGCAACCTATTCTTGGTATTTTATCTACAGATAAAGAAAATAACTATCCCAGGTTCATCAAATTGAGAGTCATCGCAGATTATACTGGTCTGTCACTTAAGAAAAACATAGAAAAGTGTTGTGTATTATCACATGATGCATTACTTAATACTGATGGTGAGAAAGGCTTTAATACACTAAATGATGAAGAAATACAGGTAAAGAATGAGAAGATTAGCTACGAAGAAAAGGATCATAGACTACTCTGGTTAAACATAATAATCGGTAATATTAAAAATAATATTACTGGGATATATCATGGAATAACCAAAAGAGAGATGCCTTTATTCTGAATGAACAGGAGTATAGATTTAACCATAGAAAGATGGGAAAGACTATCATGGATAAAATCAAGAAATACCTACAGAGATCATTTCCTATCAGTCATAGACAAATAGTCTATATCCTGAATATTTCTGCTCCACACTTCTCTTAAATCGTTACCATACCTCACCAACATGATGAGACATAAATTCAGCTTTCTTCATATCTTCGACTTCACGTTCAATATCAATCGCAATTCTTTCACGATTAGAAGACTGTTCAGCAAGTACTGGAATCATTTCTTCAAACTCATTCATTCTAGAATAATCATTCTTAAATAAGTAAGTTCTAATCAAACGATGTACCAATAAGTCTGGATAACGTCTAATAGGTGATGTGAAGTGTGTATAGAATTCATCCGCAAGACCGAAGTGTCCAAGACATTGAGCATCATAACGTGCTTTCTGCATTGATCTTAATAATAATGTAGAAATAATATCATGCTCGGGTGTTCCCTTAGATTCTTCAATCATACGTGCTAATTCATGAGGGTTGATCTTTTCAAGAGACCCATGAATAGTATAACCCAAAGGCTTCGCAATGGAAACAAATTGTTGTAACTTCTCTTTCTTAGGATACTCATGTATACGATAGATAAAAGGTACATCCATCCATTTAAATTCAGCCACTGTTTCATTAGCACATAACATGAATTCTTCAATAATATGATCACTCTCACCACGATTTCTTAAGACAACATCTACAGCACGTCCTTTATCATCTACAAGAACCTTTGCCTCATCTACATCAAAGTCAATCGCACCACGACGATCTCTCTTCTTTCTTAAGATAGCAGCTAATTCTTTCATATTAAAGAATAACTCAACAGCATCACTGTATTTCTTCTTTAGTCCTTTATGACCTGCAAGAATTGCATTCACATTATTGTATGTCATACGATGAGAACTTCTAATAACAGTAGGGTAGATATTATGATCTACAACCTGTCCCTTATCATTGATCTCCATAATACAGCTAATTGCATAACGGTCCACACCTTCATTAAGTGAACAGATCCCATTAGATAACTTATGAGGCAAAGCATAGGAATCACTCTATCTACAAGATAAATAGAAGTTCCTCTTCTAATCGCTTCCTTATTTAATTCAGTTCCTTCATTCACATAGAATGAAACATCCGCAATATGAACACCTAACTGATAATTCCCATTATCTAATTTCTTTAAAGAAATCGCATCATCTAAATCCTTGGCATCCTCACCATCAATAGTCACAATCTGCCAATCTCTAATATCTAAACGATTAGGAATATCACTTGGATCAATAGACTGAGGAATAGACTCAATCTCATCATAGACTGCTTGTGGGAAATCAATATCTACATCATACTTATTCACAACAGATAAGATATCAACACCAGGATCATTCTTATGACCAATAATCTTAACAATATCACCCTTTAAATAAGGCTTGTACTTCTTAATCTCTACAACAACCTTATGTCCAGGCATAGCGCCATGTGCATGGGCTTCATCTACATAAATCCAATCAGTAAACTTAGGATCATCAGGCATGATGATGAGTTCTCTTCTACCTTTTCTGACTAATCCAACAAGTCGAGTCATACCACGTTTAATGATCTTTACAACACGTCCTTCAGGTTTTCCTCTATAGATAGTTGTTTCAATCATAACCTCATCGATCAAAAGCACCATTGAGGTTCTTACTATTAATATAGTATTCAGTTTCTTCATCAACCTTTACAAAACCAAATCCCTTTTTATTTAAACTCAAAACACCTTTTAAATAATGGAAATCATCTATTAAATGATAGTTATTATGATTATCTCTAATCACTTCACCATCTTCTTCTAATTTATTCATAAGCTTTACAAATGCGATATATTCTTCAGTAGAATCATAATGTAGTGCACTTGCTAGAGCATCTATTCTTCTATCTTTTAAGTCTTTATTCTTTAATAATTCTAAAACATCTTCTTTCATATATTCACCTCCAACAAAAGAAAAGAGGCACTCATAAGTGCCCCTTTATTATTATCCTGCCATTTTAATAAGAATTGCGATAACAAAGAATGCAATACCTAGTCCTACAGTAATACGTGTAAGAACTAAATCCACACCTCTTTCTTTTTTGCTGTGCAAAAGATTAGAAGCTCTGGCCAGTTAATGCATTAACAATACCATCAGTTTTTCCCGTTTGTAAAAAAGACACACAATAATTAGGGCTATAGAAACAATGATCAAAAGTACTTCTAACATTTTTCCTGCCTCCTTCTCTTTTAGACTTTTTCTACATTAGCGAATAAATAATATCATAAAAATATATTGATTACAACACCTTTATTCGTTCGCACCATCGTTGAAGTCAAGGGATACAATACTAAAACGGTTATTCTTTTCTATAAGTGTTACTTTAATATTAATTGTTTGATAGTTGTAGTAGAAATTCTTTTTTATTAAATGTAATTTCTAACCCAACATCCGTATATTCATAATCCTCTAAACCACTTAATGTGACATCGGATGCTCTTGTATAGTTCACTTCATATGTTGTGACTTCATCAAGATTTGTTTTATTCGCAATCATATCATTCACATTTGCATAATAGCTAGACTTTGCAAACTCTTCAAAGTTATCTAAACGATCACTATAGAAATACTGCGCACCACCAATCTCATCTTTCTTCTTATTAGAGATAGTAAAGAAATCAATCGCAAATAATGCAAACAACATTCTGACATGTATTTCTCTTAGTATGAGATGCATTAATATCTTCATGTACTGATTTCATTAAAAAGTAGGATGATTTGGCATCTCATAAGTAATGACTGGAGTATTTACTACTGGCTTCTTATCATTATGATTATGATAAACAAGGACGCCACTTACTGTGATCACAGCACATAAGAACCCAATAAGAATATATTTCACATGATGTCTTTTTGCTATCATTAAATATGTCTTAGATTCTTTGATCTTTGGTAAATCATCTCTTTTTAAGAATATATTGAGAATAGTAAGAATTGGTTTATATTTACGTGAAATCATATTGGTATATTCCACGAATATCTCAAATACAAGGAGTAATAATGCGAATAATAGAATAGATGCAGTCACACTATATATATGGATAAATGAGCAGATAGAGAATAATGCAGTCGCAATATATAGAATAAGCACACTCTTAGTCTGACCTAGTTCTAGTGAGAACATCAATTTATGATGTAAATGTCCTTTATCTGCTTCATCAAAGCGTTGATGATGAACCTTACGTCTAATAATCGCAATGAGTGTATCCATGATAGGTACTGCGAGTACGACAATAGGTGCCCCTAAAGTAAAGAATGTAGAGGTCTTAAATCCAAAACCTAATAAAGAAATCACAGATAACATGAAGCCAATAAATAAAGCCCCACAGTCACCCATAAATATTTTTGCAGGATGGAAGTTAAATACTAAGAATCCTCCAATGGATCCTGCAAGTAAGAGTGTTAATGAAGTGATATCTGTACGTCCATAATGTATAGAAATGAGTCCTGTAGTAATCAATACAATCATGGATATTCCACCACATAAACCATCTAACCCATCAATGAGGTTTACTGCATTGGTAATACCTACAATCCATCCTAGAGTGATTATTAAGGCAATAGAATAAGAAAGAATAGTAGGAATATAAGGAATAGTAAATCCCTTTAAAGATATACCACCATAAAATATGACTATAAGTCTTTGCAGCGACCTGTCCAAGAACCTTCATCTTTGGAGGAAGGTCATGAATATCATCATATAAGCCGAATAAGAAAACAATCAAACCACCTATTAATATAGAGTTGATCTGATTATCTGTTTTAAGGAATACCATTGCCCCTATAAGGAATGCCACATAGATGGCATATCCACCCGTACGAGGAATAATACCGTGATGTACAGTTCTATTATTAGTATGAGCTATTATACCCATTTCTTTTGTGATTTTACCGATAAAAGGGGTTAGGATGACAGATATAATGAATGTCACACAGAACGCTAATATATTATTGAGTGTCATAGAAGCCCTCCTTATTATGCTCATTATATATCAAATAGAAAGCATGTGCAAAAATAATGAAATCTAACGCAAACTAAATCAACTATTGTATAATATAGATAGAGCGTATTTATACCATGTAAAATACATGTTGTTTTTGTTGGTATAAATGATATAATGTTATCGGAAAATAAAAATAGGAGGATTTATTATGCATCGCTTAGGAATTTCAGTTTATCCTGAAAAATCAACTCAGAAAGAAGTTTATGATTACTTAGAACTTGTCGCTAAGTATGGCTTCTCAAGAATCTTTACTTGTTTATTATCAGTGAATGATCCAAAAGAAAAGATCATGAAGGACTTTGGAGAATTCATGGATAAGGCACATTCTTTAGGTTATGTTGTTGCAGTAGATACTAACCCAGAAGTATTTAAACATTTAGGAGCTACTTATAGTGATTTAAAACCATTCCATGATATGGGTGTAGATATTATCCGTTTAGATGGTTCATTTGGTACTACAGGAGATATCCAGGTTACTAGAAACCCTTATAATATTCAGATTGAATTCAACGGTTCTATGGACCAGGGTGTTGAATTATTATTAGAACAGGGAGGAAACAAGGATCGGGTTATTATCTGTCATAACTTCTTCCCAGAAAGATATTCTGGTTTAGACTGGAACTATTTCGTTAACTTCAATGCTTATTGGAAATCATTAAATCTTCATACAGCTGCATTCGTATCAAGCAATCAGCCACATACACATGGTCCTTGGAATGTATTCTGTGGATTACCAACAGTAGAAATCTTAAGAGGTCTTCCAATTGATTTACAGGCTCGTTTAATGCTTGCAACTGGGGATGTTGATGATATTATCATTGGTAATGCTTATGCTTCAGAAGAAGAATTAAAAGCTTTATCAGAAGTTGATTACCAGAACATCTGCTTCAAGATTGATGAAGTAGAAGGTTTATCAGATGTTGAAAAGGAAATCATTTATGATTACTATCCACACTGGGACCGTTATGATCATTCTTCATTCTTCTTACGTTCATCTGGAAGCAGAGTAAAGTATAAGAATGAAAGTATCCCACATCGTGAAACAGAACAGAAGATGTTCCATCGTGGTGATGTATTAATCGTTAATGATAATTTAGCTCACTATCGTGGTGAATTAGAAATCGCATTAAGAGATATTCCAAATGATGGTGAAAGGAACCTTTGTGGTCATGTAAAAGAAGAAGAAATGATGTTCTTAGACATGATTGAACCAGGTCACTATTTCAAGATTATTAAATAATAGTTGAGGCTATATGCATGATGCATATAGCCTTTTAACGCGAGATTCACATATTTTCATATTTAGAAATATTTTTCATAAATAGGAAGAACAACATATTTTTTTTCTTATTTTGGATTAGAATAGAATCATAGGAGGGAAAGAATATGAGTTTTCCAAAGAATTTTTTATGGGGTGGCGCTGTTCTTCGCCAATCAATGTGAAGGTGCCTGGCTAGAAGATGGTAAGGAACCTAATGTCACTGATGTGATGGTTGGTATTGGTTCTAAGGATCCTGGTATTAAATGGAATGAAGAAACAAAGAAATATGAAATGTGCTTAGATCCTAATAAAGCATACTTAAGTCATGAAGCCATTGACTTCTATCATAGATATAAAGAAGACTTAAAGTTAATGTCTGGTATGGGCTTTAACTGCTTTAGAACATCTATTGCCTGGGGTAGAATCTTCCCTAACGGGGATGAAGAAACACCTAATGAAAAAGGTTTAGCTTTCTATGATGATATGATTGAAACAATGTTGGAACTGGGTATGGAACCAGTGATCACATTAAGTCATTATGAAACACCTCTACATCTTATTACTGAATATGGAGGATGGAGTAATCGTAAACTCATTGACTTCTGGAAACGTTATGTCACTACAGTATTTAAGAGATATAAGGGTAAAGTAAAATACTGGCTTACTTTTAATGAAGTCAATAATATGATGATTAACCCACTAGTTGCTGGTGGAGTATTGACTATTGATAATCCAAATGATCCAAGTGATCCTATTGGTTCAACAACTGAAAAAGATAAGTGGCTTGCTTACTATAATATCTGTGTAGCCAATGCCTGGACAGTTAAACTATGCCGTGAGATTGATAAGGATGCGCAGGTAGGATGTATGTTAACATGTTCATCTGTTGCGACATATCCATATGACTGCAATCGATAATGTCTTTGGGGCATATAATACAGTAAGATTAAATAACTTCTATTTTGGTGATGTCTTCTGTTTAGGAGAAATTCCTGGTTATGTAAAACGTGTATGGAGAGAACATGACTGTGCACCTGAAATGAGAGATGATGAATTACAGTTAATAAAAGAAAATACAGTCGCATTCTTCTCATTTAGTTATTATCGTTCTAGTACATATGATCAGTCTGTTGATATGGATGGTAATACAGGTGGATTAAAAGGACGTGCTAATCCATTTGTAAAGGAATGTTCACCAGAACCTTGGTGCTGGCCAGTTGATCCAAAAGGTATCCGTTATGTTATGAATATCTTATATGATCGTTATCATTTACCACTCTTTATTGTAGAAAATGGTATTGGATTAGATGAAAATCTAGATGAAACAGGACATATTCATGATGAATATAGAATGTATTACATCAAGGAACATTTAAAATATGTTCATGAAGCCATTCTAGATGGTGTTGAATGTATGGGTTACTTATATTGGGGACCTATTGATGTTGTTTCTGCAGGCACTGGAGAAATGAAGAAGCGTTATGGTTTTGTCTATGTTGATCGTTTTAATGATGGACATGGAACACTTGAAAGAAAACTAAAAGATTCTTATGAAGAATATAAAGAAATCATTGAAACAAATGGAGACTCTATTTTTAATTTTTAAGAATTGAATTACTGAACTGGCGTGATTCTGTTAATTGCGCCAGTTTTTCTTATAAGATTTTTCTCTTGTAGATACATAGAGTGATGCACTCACAAGATGAGATAAATCATTCTAGCCAATACAAGTGATGGCAGTCATAAGGACACCATTATTATTGAGTACTTCTGGTAATAGGTGTCCATCTGTATAGATTCTTGCATCTACACCAAGTTTTCTAAACTTACTGAATAACCTAGCTTCTTTGCGATACATACAAGAGTAGAAGGAGTAGTATCTGTTTGAACTGCAATACAAGTTGTTGAGTAGTTTTATATCATATGTATCGCAAGAAATGTTGATTTTATATATAATAACCATTGGAGGTTGATTTTACATGAATATAAATGAAGGAGCAAGAATAGTTGTAGAAGACTGGCTCCATCTTACAAAAGATAATTTAGTATATTTTGTGACAGATGAAACAAAACTTAAAGAAGCAGATGCCTTCTCAAAAGCATGTGATCATATTGGTGCTAGATGTAAGGTTGTCCAGTTAAAATCACATGAAATACAAAATGGTAAAAGTATAGATGATTTAAAATGGGAAATGGCTAAAGCAGATGCGATAGTAGGTGCAACGAATTATTCATTTATTACAACAGATGCTGTGAACTATGCACTTTCACGTGGCGCACAGTTCTTATCCATGCCAATGTCTACAAATAATGGTGAATCATTATTTGAACAGGAATTCTTAAAAATGGATCCTGATGAAGCCACAATGTTAGGTATGCCAATGTTCTGGGAATTACGTGATGCAAAAACAATACATGTCACGACTAAACGTGGTACAGACCTCACCTTTGATATTACAGATCGATTTCCAGGTATCTTCCATGGTTCATTATGGGAAGTAGGAAAATGTTCTTCTTCAAGTTTTGAAATCTATATACCACCAGTAGAATATCATACAAATGGGACACTTATATTAGATGGATCAATGGGATACATAGGAATAGTGGATAAACCTGTAGAAATAAAAATAGAGAATGGTTATATCACTTATATCGAAGATACGGAAGATGGACGTAAACTGAAAGAATACTTAGAATCATTTGATGATTTAGAAATGTATTGTCCGCAGAATTTGGAATAGGTTTAAATACAATATCTAAGTGTCGTGGAGCCAGCTATATTGAAGATGAGTCTGCTTTTGGCACATTCCATATTGGTTTTGGTAGAAATCTTGCCTTAGGAGGCAGTCATAATGCGCGTGGACATTTTGATTTAGTGACACATAATCCAACTATTATTGTAGATGATAAAGTTATCATGAAAGATGGACATGCCAAGGCAATTCAGCCGATTGAATGGGGAGTATTATAGTGCTCCTCTTTTTGTTTGTTCAAATATCGTAAAATGTAAGGGTGTTCAATTTGTATTTTAATGAAACATTATCTCTATCAATTTGCATATAGCGACATTTATTGGTATAATTATTTTGTAATTTTACGAAGGAAGAGGAAAAACATATGAATGATGCTATTAAACTTATTGGTATCGTAATTGTCGTTATTGGGTTTGTAATGAAATTCGATACTCTTGCAACAGTTGTTGTTGCTGGTTTAGTAACAGGTTTAATCAGTGGTATGTCTATCATGGACATTTTAAATACACTAGGTACAGCCTTTTTAACTAACCGTACAGCAACTTTATTTATTTTAACTTTACCAGTTGTAGGTCTATGTGAACGTATGGGCTTACGTGATAAAGCGGTAGACTTGATTAAGGGTATTAAGAATGCTACTACAGGTCGCTTGTTAGTGATCTGGGAAGGCGTTCGTACTGTTGCGTCTGCATTCTCATTAAGAATTGGTGGTCATCCACAGTTCATCCGTCCATTAATCAATCCAATGGCTCAGGCTCTGCGATTGCGAAATATGGTGATATTGATGAAGATACAGAAGATGAGATCAAAGGTATGGTCTGCAGCTACTGAAAACTATGGTAACTTCTTTGCTCAGAACTGTTTCATGGGTGCTTCAGAACATTACTTATTGTTGCAACTTTAAACGAATTATTTAAGTCACATGGTATTGACCAGGTTGTTACTGCTAACCAGATCGCATTATGGTCTATTCCAATTGCAGTTATTTCTGTTTTTGTTGGTGGAGCTTATGCTTTATGGTTCGATAAGAAACTTAATAAGAAATATGGAAAAGGAGGCAAATAACAATGTTACAAATTGAATGGAATACAGCCACTATTATTGCAGAAGTATTCTACTGCGTCATTGGTGCAATCTTTGCCGCAACAGGGTTTAATGCCTTAACTAACAAAGACTGTGAAAAGCCAGTAACTACTGCCATTTTCTGGTTCTTAATTGCTGTTACATTTATGGTTGGACCATATATTCCAACTTGGATTACTGGTTTAATCGTTGTTCTTCTTGCTGTATTATCTGGTTTAGGTTTAGTAAAACCAGCGCAAGACATATCCCAACTGCTAAGGAAACTCGTGATAATGCAGACAAATATGGATATAAATCATTTATCCCACCAGTATGCTTAGCTCTTGTTGCCGTATTAGTTGCAACTTTCTTACCAAATCTTGGTGCAAACAATGCGATTGGTATTAGTCTTTCTGCTTTGCATTAATCGTTGCATATATTATCTTTAAACCAAAACTATCTACACCTTTCAAAGATGGTGTTAGATTAAATGATAATGTTGGTTCTACAGGTATCTTACCTCAGGTATTATCTGCATTAGGTTCATTATTTACTGCAGCTGGTGTAGGTGCTGTTATCGCTGCTGGTGTAGGTGCACTTATCCCTGAAGGAAATCACTTAATTGCAGTTATCTTCTATTGTGTAGGTATGGCATTATTTACAATGATCATGGGTAATGGTTTCGCTGCTTTCGCTGTTATTACAGTAGGTATCGGTTATCCATTCTTAATTGCACAGGGTGCAAATGCTATTGTTGTTGGTGCTTTAGGTTTAACTGCAGGTTACTGTGGTACATTAATGACTCCTATGGTCGCAAACTTCAATATCATGCCTCGCATTGCTGGAAACTAAGAATAAATACAGAATTATTATGACTCAGGTTCCAGTTGCATTTATTATGTTAGTAATTCATATTATCTTAATGTATGTTTTAGCATTCTAAGGAGGCTTTCAAATGAAATTATTATTAACAGGTTTCGACCCATTTGGTGGCGAACCAATCAATCCTGCCTGGGAAGCTGTTAAAAGAGTTTCTGATCAGGTAGGAGATGTAGAAGTTGTAAAACTTATGGTTCCTACAGTATTCTACAAATCTATCGATACAGTAGCTGCTGCAATTGAAAAAGAAAAACCAGATGCTGTATTATGTATTGGACAGGCTGGGGGACGTTTTGATTTAAACCCAGAACGTGTTGCAATCAATATCAATGATGCACGTATTCCGATAATGAAGGAAATCAGCCTTTAGATGGTCCAGTATTCGCAGATGGAGAAACAGCTTATTTCGCTACATTACCAATTAAGGCAATGGCTGAAGAAATTCGTAAAGCAGGTGTTCCTGCAAGTGTTTCTAATACTGCTGGTACTTATGTATGTAACCATTTAATGTATGGTGTACTTTATACACTTGCAAATAAATATCCAGATGTTCGTGGTGGATTCATGCATGTTCCATTCATCACTAGCCAGGTTATTAACCGTAAGCCAATTGCTCCATCATTAAGTCTTGAACAGATTGTAACTGGTATTGAAGCGACTGTTAAAGCTATTGGTGAAAACCAGGAAGATATCAAGACTGTTGAAGGTCAGACTCACTAAACTCTGTATTTAATACAGAGTTTTTTTCTTGCCCTTAAACCCTACAATCAATGATTGATTAATAAGGAGATGGGATAAGTATTTGTTAATAGTGCCTGGCACTACTGTTTTCACCATGGCGAAATCTATGTATTTGAAAGGTGCCGAAGATTGAGTGAAAATGTTGCTTTGTTGCAAAAATAAACCTACTGATACGATAAAATTACGCTATGTTAATATGTGTTGCTTGTGCAACGCAACTATTTAAGGTATATATAAAGCAAACAAATGAAGGAGGAGCCATAAAATGTTAAGCAATAATTTGAAAATATTTAGAAAACGAAAAGGCTTAACGCAAGAAAACGTTGCAGAAGCTTTGAACGTTGTGCGACAAACTATTTCGAAGTGGGAAAAGGGAATATCAGTTCCAGATGCCGACATGTTAATAAAATTGGCAGAAATATTAGATGTGTCTGTGAGCGAACTAATAGGATCAGATGTTGCCGATGGGAAAAATGAAGATATGATGGCAGTTGAACTGGCGAGAGTGGTAGAACAGTTGGCAAGTAGAAATCGTCGTTCAAAAAAAGGTTTTAAAATGCGTTTTGATTTTTCTTATCATATTGTTGCTTTTTTTTTTGTTTTCTTATGCGTAATTAATTTTCTTCGCTATGTAGTATTTTAAATTAGGAGGTTCTTATAAAAAGAATAGTGGCGTTAATTTTAATGATGGCTTTAAGTCTATCGTGTATCGTGAATGTATTTGCAAGTGAAAATAATCTCACTACATTGAATTTGGATGAAGAAATTCAGATTGACAATTGAAATTACGAGGAATATGAAAAATTTGGCGAAGTTCTTGCAAATTCGCTGAAATCTGCAGAATCTGCAGAATACGATGGAATAATAAAGAGATATCGTGAGTCAAATACAAATCCGGTTTTGAAGATGTTCTTGAAGTACTTACAGATAATAAAGACAATAACACTGTATACTTAAAATCATCAGAGAAATTCAATGACAGATATGAATTGGTTTATGATATAGGGGATAATCAACAACTTGTAATCACACCTTCTAGTATTATAGTGGACACTTTAACTGTAAGTGATGATGGTTTATCAAGAGCTACAACAAAATCGAAGACAGGTACATCATCAAAAACATATTATAGTGTAATAGGAAATAAAATCTTTTCACTGACTGTTGAATGCAAATTTTATTATAATGGTTCAAAGGCATGGTATAAAAGTGGATTTGACTATTATTATACAAAAGGGGCGATAACACTTTGGCAGGTTTCAAATTGGAAAGGCTGGAAAGAGAAATCAGGAACATCGTATAAAGCATATTGTTCTGGTAATTTCCATTGGGGAGTTGAATACGATGGAAATGGTTTAGTAATTCAAGATATTTATTGTAAAAACACTGTGACCTGCAGTAAAAGCGGAACAATTACTAAATCAGCAACTTATAAATAAAAATATTTTTAATTACCCATAATCAACAGGTAAATCCAATTATTGAAATCATTTTTTATATTGCCAACAAAATTGAAATGTCATTTCATATTTTGATAATTGCCTTGGAATATGGGTATTCAAAAAAATATTTAATATTGCTAGTTTTGGAGCTGTCTGAAGGATGGCTCTTTTCATTTTGAGAGAAGGTGAATCTTGAGAGAAGGTAAATCAATGGTGGCTACAAGATTGATTGCCGTACATAGGTATTTGTAAATAGCTCGAGATTTTGTAAGAATTTGCATTGAACCATGTGCAAGAGGATATTTTGGTGCTTACAGATTCAGAAAAAAGGGCATGCCGATAAATAAAAACATATGCTGTTTATCTGTCAAAAATGACAATCTTCAGTGGTAGAGCCACCTTTTGTGTTTGACTATAATTGATAAAATATAAATTTCATTTTAAATGTAAGCCTTTACATATATACTGTGACATAGTATACTGAAATAAAGTTAATCGATTATTATAAACTATAAAGAAGGAAAAAAAGAATCATGAAGAAAAAAATTGTATTTATTATTTGTTTTTTTGAATACCCATAATCTACAGGTAATGATTTAAGAGAAGTGTGGAGCAGAAATATTCAGGATATAGACTATTTGTCTATGACTGATAGGAAATGATCTCTGTAGGTATTTCTTGATTTTATCCATGATAGTCTTTCCCATCTTTCTATGGTTAAATCTATACTCCTGTTCATTCAGGAATAAAGGCATCTCTCTTTTGGTTATTCCATGATATATCCCAGTAATATTATTTTTAATATTACCGATTATTATGTTTAACCAGAGTAGTCTATGATCCTTTTCTTCGTAGCTAATCTTCTCATTCTTTACCTGTATTTCTTCATTTAGTGTATTAAAGCCTTTCTCACCATCAGTATTAAGTAATGCATCATGTGATAATACACAACACTTTTTTCTATGTTTTTCTTAAGTGACAGACCAGTATAATCTGTGATGACTCTCAATTTGATGAACCTGGGATAGTTATTTTCTTTATCTGTAGATAAAATACCAAGAATAGGTTGCTGCTCACTTGCACGACCTGCTTTATTCTTGGATTTTGCGCCAATATTAAAGACATCTGCCTCATAGAAAAGGCTGTTGAGGAGCTTGTCTGAATTGCTTAGTGACATAAGAATTCTACACTTGTTTTCAAGAAGAAGTGCAGTCTTATAGTTAACGTCTAGTATTGAACATAAATCTACTGCACTGATTCCTTTATTTTCATTATTATTTCACGACTGCCTATGGTTATTACGTCATAAACAAAAAAATCGTTCTCCTCAGGAACGTAAACTCTTAAAAACAAGAAAAAAGCGCATAAAGTCCCTATCGGCGTGATAAGTCACTTTTTCACTGTGAATAACTTTTTTATCATCATGCCTTCAGAGCGTTCTTCTTCTCCTGACGTAGTCGGTACATGTGGTATTTCTTGAGATTGTAGCCTAGACACACTAAAAGAAACTCCATCGTTACACCTTTCATTCCTCTTCTTCGGAATCTGGTGAATCCCATGTCCTCCTTTATAACCCCAAAGGCGCCTTCTACCTGTATGCTTCTCTGCTTCTTTAGCTCCTTTCCGAATTCAGAGCCGAGAGTAATGTCAACATACTCATGAAACTGTTCAAGAACCTCGTTTCTACTGCAGATTTTCTCTGCATCATCACTGACCTCAGGCTTTTTCTTGGTAGCCAGGCACTCATTCCTGAAAGGACATCCAGCACAGCGTTCCGGATTTCTATAAAGCTGTCTGATGGACAATGTGCCATTCTTTTCCTCGTATACATCTCTTATGAACTCACTGAAGACATTGCCATGAGGACAGATCTTATGACCATTCTCATCAATTTCCCAGTTTGCTGGATTATAGATGTTTTTTTTATATTTGCTTTCATTCTTTTTGGCGTACATATTGTACTTCATGACTGGATTCATTCCCTTCATCAGGCAGAAAAGGTAGTTCCTAAGTCCTCCGTATCCTGCATCAGCCATAGGATACAGTGGATATTCCCCGTAATGTGCATAATGTCTATCCATGAAGTCAGTAAACGTTGTAGTATCTCCTGGATTCTGGAAGACACCTGCATTCATGATGACTCCATCTGACACACCTATCTGCACGTTATATGCAGGTGTCTTGATTCCACTGTTATTATAGTAGTCTATCTTTAATGCGGACATCGTTGCATCATGATCTGTCTTAGTACAGCTCTTGCGGTTATCGCCAATCACATCAAGCCAGTATTCATACTCCACAAGACGGGCATAATATGCTAGAAATGTCTCGTAGTCACGCTGAATCTGTGCCTTTCTGTGACCTTTTCCATAGACAAGTTCTGTTTCAGTGGATAATATTTGTTCTAGAAGATACTGTGTGATGTATCCAATTTCCTGTGCACAATATAATTCGGCTTCAGGATAGGAATAGCCATATCGGATGTTTAGGTTTCTAACGGATTCGGTGATTTTCAGGCACATGCTTAATCTGTTAGTGAGTATTCTGTTTCTATAGACGAAGGAATACTTGTTGGCATAAGCCTCAATCTTAGTTCCATCTATATACTGGATATCTGTTCTAGCACCCATGAGACTTCCGATATGAGCAGAAATATCATAAAAGATATCCTCGATGCTGGCTTTGAGATATGACTTCTCTAGTCGCTCGAAAGCCTTGCTGCTTGGACAGAGCTCCTTAGTAAGAAACATGAAGTCTAGGTTTCTTCTGCACTGGTATTCGAGTTCCCTGAGTGTAGGATGGCCAAGTTTCATGTATGCGAAAAGTTCAGCGCGTAGCAGGTCTATCCTGTTGTGACCTTTTCTTCCTCTGGTTTCTTTTCTGACCATATACTTGCTTAGATCCACTCCCTTAATGGCCTCGAGGAAAGAAAGAAGTTCATCAGTTGGCGTAATTTCATAGCCAAGACCTAGTGGCAAACACATTTGAATCGAGTTATAATATGTTATGTAGTTAGGTTCATTATTTAAACATTCATTCATAACCTAATTATATCAAAAAATGCGGCACTTCTCATTTATTTGAGATGTGTCGCATTAAGACTAATACCTATAATGAATTGAATGAATTGATAGACTATTATGAATCAAAGGGATATAGAATTAATGATTCATTCACTGATAGAGAGGCTATGAATAGTCTTGATTCTTACTATAAGAATATGATGTTTACATTTGCGGGTGTGATTCTAGTTATTAGTGTACTTATTGATATTGTATTGGAATCTCATCTTCTTATGCAAAGAAAAAAAGAACTTGTACTTCTTTTGATATCAGGATTATTAAAAAAAGGATTTACAAAGAATATCCATGATAGAAACATTGGGAAGTATATCTATAGTTGTAGTGAGTTCTACTCTAATCTCCTCAATCATGTCTCTTATATTAGGTACTTTTAATATGGTGACACTTTCTAATATGACTGTCTTATTCATAATTATCTTATTGATAGAAAGAATGGTTCTTCAAAACAAATTCATTAATAAGCTGAATATAGTAGATGAATTAAGAAATGAGGTGCATTAAGGTGATTGAAATCAAAAATTTAAATATATCATTTGGTGACAAAGTAATCTTAAACAATGCATCATTTCATACTTCTCCAGGTGTATTGACTATTATTAGGGGAAAGAGTGGTTCTGGTAAGTCTACTTTCTTAAAAGCCTTTCAATTCGCATATGAGTGTGAATATATCTATGAAGGACAGAGAATAGATGAACAAGATCAAGATAGTAGACAACAGTTCATTTATGATCATATGGTCAATGTACCTCAGATTCCTTTGTTTATTGAAGGAATAACTATAGAGGAACATATTAAACAGTTAGTTAAACTAGGTTATCAAAGAAATGATACATATGAAGAAAAGTTTGGTATAGCTTCTCTAAAGAAAAAATATCCTAGAAACTTATCAGGTGGTGAAAAGACAAGAGCCGCTATCTGTTTAGCTATTATGAGTCAGCCAGAAATATTGATACTTGATGAACCTACAGCCGCTTTAGATTCATCCTATGCGTTAGAAATGATTAAGTATCTAAAAGAGTATGCTGAAGAGGGACATTATGTGATTGTGGCAACTCATGATCAAAGGATGATTGAAGAAGCAGATGTGCTCTATAAGGTTGATCAAACACTTATTCTAGAAAAAGAAAATAAGAGAGAAACATCTCTTATATCACAGATACCACATAATCATAAATTATTTAATCTACGTTTTTCTCATCGTGCATTTAGAATAGTTATGAATATCCTGGTTGCTTTCACAATGATTATATGTGCATATAGCTATAATATTTATGGACATTATAATGCATCTTATGAACAAAAAATCAATACGATTGCTTCGAGAGATTTAACTGTATATAAGGAAAAGATGAGTAATGACTATTATTCATATAATGGTTCAGAATTTCCTATGACACAATCAGATTATAAAAAGATTAAATCTGTAAAGAATATTGAGAGTGTTAAATGGCGTTATGAAAAAGAATACGATGATGTTATGATACTTGGATTAGATACTGAAACTCAACTGAAATATCAAGAAGCAAAACTTACAGGAAAGAAATGTAATCAAACAATAAATCTAGTGAGTATGCAGGTATATGATAATGAAGATGATTATACAAATTTAACTGTAAAGCACAATAATAATAAAGGTGTATATATAAGTAATCAGTTATTATCTAATCAGGATATTTCAGTTGATTCAATCAATATGGATGATCTTAAATTAAAGTTCTATTTACCTATTCCTATGTATGATGCATCAGGTATTACACAGACAGGTATTGATTTAGAAGGTAGTGAATATGTGGATGTTAATACTGTCCTCGTGGATTTAGTAGAGGTAGAACTACCTGTAAGAGGTATATTAAAGGAAGGAACAGAAATAAGTTCAAATTCATATAGTGGTACTAGAAGTATTTATGTCCCACGAAGTGTTATAAATCAATATAGGAAGACATATCATGCAACACAATCGAAGGTATTATATGGTGTGCCTGGTGAAGAAGGAAAGGATTATACATATTATGAAGGACCATTACCTTCTACTTATACAATGAGTGATGTGGATCAGGTTATTGTAGAAACACCTTGGAAACCAGGTGCTTATACTGTAAGAGTAGATAGTTTGAAAAATATAGATCAAGTCACAAAACAGTTAGAAAAGCTTGGTTTTAATGTAGAAGGTGCTTTTGTAGATAATAGTGCAATCAATAAGATTCTTTCCAACAATAAACAAGTATTAATGCAATTCATGATTATAGTATTTGTATTGTTGTATGGATTCTATTTCTACCTCAAATACCTCATTCTTAAGGAAGAAAAACAGACAAGAGATTTTCTATATAACTTAGGTTTTACTACTAAGAGAATAAGCAAGAGTTTTAGTCTTACTTATATCAAGAATTCTCTTATGTTAGCTGTTTTGGGAGTAGTATTACTAGAAGTCTTTATAGAGTTTGTTATAAGGATACATATATATAGTTTGATTATACCTGTAACTAAAATGCTGATATTATTATTCTTTATTGCAAAGCATTCATCATAGAATTCTTTATTCCTGCATTTATTCAAATGATTATGAAAAATCAAAAGGGACTGTAATGAATAGGTAGTATTTATTACTATCTTGAGCGTTACAGCTCTTTTTTTCTTGCCCTTAAACCTTACTTTAGGGTTAAAATGAATGTAAGGAGGATATGTATATGAAGAAATTAGGATTTGGTTTAATGCGTCTACCATTACTCGATCAAAATGATGCAGGCAAAGCATTGATATTGAAGAAACTAAAAGAATGGTGGATACATTTTTAGAAAAAGGATTTACTTATTTTGATACAGCCTGGATGTATTGTGCCTTTAAGAGTGAGGAAGCGACTAAGACAGCTTTAGTAGAAAGACATCCAAGAGATTCATTTACATTAGCTGATAAGCTTCATGCAGGCTTTATTGAAACAAAAGAAGATAGAGATAGAATCTTCAATGAACAATTAAGAAAAACAGGTGCAGAATACTTTGATTATTATCTCTTACATGATGTGGGAACAGATCATTATAAGAAATATACAGAGTTAGACTGTTTCACATGGTTGAAAGATAAGAAAGAAAAAGGATTAGTAAAACATATTGGTTTCTCTTTCCATGACAATGCAGACTTATTAGAACGTGTCTTATCTGAACATCCAGAAGTAGAATTTGTACAGCTTCAGTTGAATTATCTGGATTGGGAAAGTGAAGGCGTACAGTCTCATAAATGCTATGAAACAGCAGTAAGACATCATGTTCCTGTATTTGTAATGGAACCAGTGAAGGGTGGTACTCTCGCAAATGTACTGATGAAGTAGAAGAGACATTCAAGTCTTATCATCCAGATATGTCTATTCCATCTTGGGCGATTCGTTTTTGCGGCAAGTTTAGATAATGTACAGGTAGTTTTATCTGGTATGAGTAATATGGAACAGCTATTAGATAATACAGGCTATATGGAACACTTTAAGCCTTTAAATGAGGAAGAACAGACACTTATTAAGAAAGCTGTTGATATTATTAATAGTAGTATTGAAATTCCTTGTACTGGCTGTTCTTATTGTACAGAAGGTTGTCCAATGCATATTGCGATTCCTAAATACTTCTCACTTTATAATGCTGATAAACAGGAAGTAGCGACTAAATCATGGAGACCTCAAGGAGAATACTATACACGTTTAACACATACATTTGGTAAAAGCAAGTGAATGTATTGGATGTGGGCAGTGTGAAGCAAAGATGTCCACAGCATCTTCCAATTATTGAGAACTTGCAAAAGTCGCAGAATACTTTGAAAAATAACTTTTTCTTAAACATCATGGTAAAATAGTATCATGATGTTTTTATATAGGAGGAAATTATGAAGACACTCTATGTAACAGATCTAGATGGGACATTACTTGAACCAGATAAATCGATTAAACCAGAAAACTTAAAACTAATAAACCAACTCATAGATGAAGATGTGAATATTACTTATGCGACTGCACGTTCTCTTATTACCGCAAAACAGGTAATAGGTGATATAAACTTTAAGCTTCCTGTAATTGTCCAGAATGGGACATTTATACTCTCACCTAATGGAGATGTCATCCTAGGAAACTATTTAGGAGATTCTATATTAGATACAGTAAAGAATTTTGATATTTCACCTATTGTATATTCTCAAATAGGAAAGAATAACTACTTCTCTTATATTAAGGACAAGATGAGTGTAGGAGTAAAAGCTTTTGTAGCTGATCATTTAGATGCTCCTAGAAATCATCCTGTGAATACTTATGAAGATCTCTATGAGGGAGATATCTTCTATTTATTATTGATAGATGATTATGATAAATTAAAGCCTCTCTATGATTTGTTTAAGGAAGACTATTATGCTGTTTTTGATCAAGAAATGTATTCACATGATTGGTGGTTAGAAGTGATGTCACCAGATGCTTCTAAAGCCAATGCCATCAAATACTTAAAACAGAAGCTGCAATGTGATGAAGTGGTTGTATTTGGGGATGGAAAGAATGATATCGAAATGTTTGAAGAGGCGGACTATAGCTGTGCTGTAGAGAATCTTTGCTCTGAACTTATTAAATGCGCAGATGAAGTCATCCATATAAGTGTGCCTCAGTATATAAATCAAAGAAAAAAATAAATTGTTTTTTTAATTTTTGTGAAGTCTAAATAATGGCTTTATTATCGCAAAAACTAAAGATATGCATTGTATTTTTTAAACTGTAAATACCTTTGTAACATTGACTAATGTAAGCGTTTATGATAAAATTTTCACTAGATGAAAAGTTAGTCATCAAAGGTATTGTATAGGAGGAAAATATAATATGAGATTTACATTACCAAGAGATTTATATCATGGCAAAGGTGCCTTAGAAAACCTTAAGAACTTAGAAGGTAAGAAAGCTATTATCTGTGTAGGTGGCGGAAGCATGAAGAGAAATGGCTTCTTAGATAGAGCTGTTAAATATCTTGAAGAAGCTGGTATGGAAGTTAAATTATATGAAGGTATCGAACCAGATCCATCAGTAACTACAGTTATGAAAGGTGCTGCAGTTATGGAAGAATTCAAGCCCTGACTGGATCGTAGCTATTGGTGGAGGTTCTCCTATCGATGCCCAAGGCTATGTGGATTAAATATGAATATCCAGAAATCACATTCGAAGAAATGTGTAAAGTATTTGGTATTCCAAAGTTAAGAAAGAAAGCTCATTTCTGTGCAATTCCATCTACAAGTGGTACTGCAACTGAAGTTACAGCTTTCTCAATCATTACTGATTATGAAAAAGGCATTAAATATCCGATCGCTGACTTTGAAATCACTCCAGATGTTGCTATCGTAGATCCCGACTTAGCTGAAACCATGCCAGTCAAACTAGTTGCTCATACGGGTATGGACGCCATGACGCACGCCATTGAGGCCTATGTATCTACTGCTCATTGTGACTACACTGATCCACTTGCTATTCATGCAATTGAAATGATCCAGGCTAACTTAGTTAAATCATATAATGGTGATATGAGCTGCAGAGATGATATGCATGATGCACAGTGCTTAGCAGGTATGTCATTCTCTAACGCATTATTAGGTATCGTCCATTCAATGGCTCATAAGACTGGTCTTCGCTTTCGTAGACCAGGGTGGACATATTATCCATGGTGCAGCTAATGCTATGTACTTACCAAAGGTTATTGCTTATAACGCTAAAGATGAAACAGCTAAGAAACGTTATGGTGTAATTGCTGATTACATGCACTTAGGTGGAGAAAATGATGATGAAAAGGTTGCATTATTAATTAAATACTTAAGAGGTATGAATGATGCATTAAATATCCCACATAGTATCAACCACTATGGTGCTGATGGTTTACCAGCTGAAGTTGGATTTGTACTGAAGATGTATTCTTAGAAAGATTACCAGAAATCGCTAAGAACGCTATTGCTGATGCATGTACAGGTTCTAACCCACGTATTCCAACTCAGGAAGAAATGGAAAACTTATTAAAGGCTTGCTACTACGATACAGAAGTTGATTTCTAATGTGTAGAGATAAGAACGGTCTTACAGAAGAAGAATTTTTAAAAAGCTATAATCCTGATAAATATCCTAAACCTTCACTGACAGCTGATATTTGTATCTTTGCTCATTCTGATGTGACAGAGATTCTATTGGTTAAACGTGGTGGACATCCTTATATAGGTAAATGGGCACTGCCTGGTGGCTTCGCTAATAAGAATGAACCGATTGAAAAGACGGCTTCAAGAGAACTTAAAGAAGAGACAGGTATAGAAGGTGTGTCTATGAAGCTTGTAGGTGTTTATAGTCAGCCGGGAAGAGATCCTCGTGGATGGGTTGTATCTACCGCATTTTATGCAGATGTAGATAAGAATAGTATTCATCCAGAAGCTGGTGATGATGCCAAAGAAGCAAAATGGTTCACTATTGTCGATGAAACACATTTAAGATGTGGTGATATCAATATAGGTATGAATGATCTTGCCTTTGATCATGCTGATATTATTCATGATGCTATAGATAAGGGTCTGTAGAAATACAGATCCTTTTTTACACACTGATATAGTCTAAAACTATGGTACCCTATTTTATAAAACTATAATCCTACTAAAATAATAGATATTATCGTGTTTTGTGTTGACGTGCTTTTTATGTGGTGCTAAGATGAAACCACATCAAGAAAAAGACAGTGAAAAGAAGAGTACTGTAATGAAACTTATACAGAGAGTTCCGTTAGCTGAGAAGGAATAAAGGGAAGTTATAGGAAGATGGTCTTGGAGTTGCATGGCTGAAATGTAAGTCATGACGGGAGCGCCCGTTACAGCGATAGAGTATGCATGTACTGAAGAGGTTATTAAGGTGACTTAATAATGCATTTAGGTGGTAACACGAAACATTACGTTCTCGTCCTATTATATGGATGAGAACGTTTTTTATTTAAGGGAAGGAGAGAGAACATGATCCACTTAGAACATGTTACAAAGACTTTTAAAACTAAAGATGGCGATGTCCATGCTGTCAAGGATGTCAGTCTGAATATTGAAGAAGGGGAAATCTACGGTATTATTGGTTTCTCAGGGGCTGGTAAATCTACATTAGTAAGATGTATCAACCTATTAGAAAAACCTGATAGCGGTGCTGTTGTATTTGGGGATAAAGATTTATTAAAACTATCAGATGCAGATTTAAGAAAAGAAAGAGAAAAGATTGGAATGATCTTCCAGCACTTTAATCTTTACAACAGTCGTACTATCTACGATAATATCGCTTTTCCATTAAAACATCTAGGCTGGAGTAAAGATAAGATTCAAAAGAGAGTCTTAGAATTACTCGAACTTATCGATTTGGTAGAAAGAAAAGATTCTTATCCAAGTCAGTTATCTGGAGGACAGAAACAAAGAGTTGCAATCGCAAGAGCGCTTGCCAACAATCCTAAAGTACTTCTATGTGATGAAGCCACAAGTGCTTTAGACCCTCAGACAACACAAAGTATTCTTCAACTTATTAAGAAAGTAAATAAAGAATTTGGCTTAACAGTTATTTTAATTACTCATGAAATGGCTGTAGTCAAGGAAGTATGTGATAAGGTGGCAGTCATGGAAGATGGTCGTGTGGTAGAACAGGGCAGTATTGTTGATATCTTCTCTAATCCACAGCATCAAATTACTAAGAACTTTATCGCTACTACAAACAATCTTAATAAGATTGATGAATTGATCAAAGACAATCATCGTATTACACAGTTAAATGAAAACCAGCAGATGGTGAAATTACAGTATCAGAGTTCTAATACAGATGTCGCATTAATTTCAGTATTATCAAGAGATTACAATGTAGATTGTTCTATTATCTTTGGGAATGTAGAAATTATCCAGGGACACCCAATTGGTACACTTATTACAATCTTTACAGGTGAAGATGTAGATATCAAGAAAGCATTAGAATTCACAAAACAACAGGGAGTTAAAGTGGAGGTGATTAAACGTGGTAACTAAGCTATTTCCAAACGTTATAGAGTTTGCTTCAGATTTTCCACAAGCTATTATTGATACATTATTAATGTTGGTAATCAGTGGTTTAATCTCAGTGGTTATTGGAATCTTATTAGCAGTTATTGTAGTAGTCACTAGAAAAGATGGTTTAAAAAGAAAATCAACCAGTTTTCTGGATCTTAGATAAGATTATTAACTTATTTAGATCTATTCCATTTATTATCTTAATTCCTACTGTAGCTGTACTCTCTCGTGCTTTATTTGGTACAACAATTGGTATCGAAGGTGCACTTGTTCCTCTAGTTATAGGAACAGCACCATTTGTCGCAAGACAGATGGAATCAGCCATTATGGAAATTGATCCAGGAATCATTGAAGCAAGTATGGCGATGGGACTCATTACAAAAGAAATCATCTTTGATGTTTATCTAAGAGAAAATATTCCAGGGATGATCAGAGGTCTTACAATTTCATTGATTGCGTTAGTCGGACAGATTGCGATTGTTGGTTCTGTTGGCGCAGGCGGACTTGGTGATATGGCGATCAGATATGGTCTACAGAGATCAATGGGAGATATCACATTCGTCGTTATTATCTTAATTCTTATTTTAATTTCAATTGTTCAGGCAATTGGTGACAAACTCGTAGAAAAAACATCACATTAATTTATATACATTGGAGGAAAATATTATGAACAAAAACATTTTAAAAGTATTTACAGCAGGTCTTTTAGCTTTCTCATTAGCAGGATGTGGAAGTAAGTCAGATTCTAAAACTATTACAGTAGGGGCTACAACTTCACCTCATGCTATTATCTTAAAGCATGTCCAGCCAGAATTTGAAAAAGCAGGATATAAATTAAAGATTAAGGAATTCTCAGATTATCCTAACATCAACCCATCTACTTCAGATGGTTCATTAGATGCAAACTTCTTCCAGCATCAGCCATACCTAACTTCTTACAATAAAGACAAAGGTTATAAGAAGGGTGATGATGGATATCTAGTATCAGTTGGTGCAATCCACTTTGAACCTTTAGGATTATATTCAACTAAATATAAAGCAGTATCTGATATCAAAGATGGTGCTAAGATTGCAATTCTAATGATGCAACTAATGAAGCAAGAGCTTTATTATTACTTGCAGACAATGGTGTTATTACATTAGATAAGAATGCAGGTGTAAACGCAACTAAGAAGGATGTAGAATCTTACAACAAAAAAGTTGAATTAGTAGAAGTAGATCTTTGCACAGGTGGCTTCTAAATTACCTGATGTTGATTTCGGTATCATCAATGGTAACTATGCATTAGATGCAAAAGTGACTGATAAGATCATCACTTCTGAAGATTCAAATTCTGAAGCTGCAAAGACTTATCAGAATATCATCGCTGTAAAAGAATCAAATAAAGACAATAAAGCAATTAAGAAACTTGTTGAAATCTTAAAGAGTGATAGCACTAAGAAATGGATTGAAAAGAAATTCGGAGTATCTGTAACCTGCAGAATAATGAATTGAAGCGGTCATTCGACCGCTTTTTATTTATCTAGAAGAGTATTTCTTATATAATAGTTTTATAAGGAGGTCAAACTTATGGAATTTGATCAGTTGTTAGAAGAAAGATATTCTGTTAGAAAGTTCTCTAATCAGAAGGTAGAAAAAGAAAAAATAGATAAAATATTAGAAGCTGCAAGAATAGCACCTACAGCTGTTAATTATCAGCCACAAAGAATTCTTGTAGTAGAAGAGCCAGATAATCTTGCAAAACTAAAGGAATGTACTAGATATCATTTCCATGCACCTCTCGCAATGATTTTATGTTATGACAAGACAGTATCATGGAAGGATATGCATAATAGAGAATGTGGTGAAGTAGATGTGTCTATTGTTGCTACATATATGATGCTTAAACTCTTTGATTTAGGATTAGGGTCTACTTATGTAGGTTCTTTTGATTATAAGGAGTTAATCAAACAGTTTAATATTCCTGAAAACTATGTACCAGTGATGATCTTACCTATTGGTTATCCAAGAGAAGATTGTGTACCTGGACCAATGCATGATAAGAGAAAACCAATCAATGCGATTGTGTCTTATGAGGAATATACACAGGGGGACTAATAATGGAGTTATTAATAAAACAATTAGAAGAACTTATTTCACCAAATGAATGGTTTGTGACTAACTTGTCTAATGCAAGTGCGTTACTCATGGATGCAATTGATGATTTAAGCTGGCTAGGTTTTTATATGATGAGAGCTGGGGAACTTGTTTTAGGTCCTTTCCAGGGTAAAATAGCATGTACACATATTAAAGTAGGTAAAGGGGCCTGTGGTGTATGTGTACAGGGAGATCAGACAATTCTTATTGAAGATGTGACGACATTCCCAGGCTATATTGCCTGTGATGCAGAAGCAAAGTCCGAAATTGTAGTTCCTTTACATGATGAAGAAGGTAAAGTGATTGCGGTATTGGATGTTGATTCTAATAGTTCTATTCTGTGAAATAGATTTGAAAGAAGACTTATCAGACTCGTTTTATCTATTCTAGAAAAAGGTATATAGGTCGTTTTGGAGACAAGGAACAGGAATTATTTGAGGCTCTTGGAAAAGTATTAGAGAAATCATTATGGAGCGAAAAAGCAGACGTTTAAGTTATATTTTGAGACATCATCCAGAAAGTATAGGTATTAAACTTGATGAACATGCTTATGGTGATGTGCAAAAGACATTAGAAGCATTAAACATCACAATAGAAGACTTAGATATGATTGTGAGAGAAGATGAGAAACAGCGCTATTCATATAATGGAGATCATACAAGAATACGTGCGAATCAAGGACATTCTATTCCTGTGAATGTAGATTTGAAAGAAGTACAGCCACTGATATTCTTTATCATGGTACAGCAACTCGTTTTGTACCTTCTATTCTAGAAAAAGGTATATTAAGTCAGACACGTATATATGTTCACTTATCTCAAGATATAGAAACCGCAATGACGGTTGGTTCAAGACACGGGGAACCATATGTCTTTACTATTGATACTAAACAGATGTATGAAGATGGATACAAGTTCTATCTCTCAGAAAACAATATCTATCTTACAAAGATTATACCTACAAAATACTTGAAGGCTTCCACTTAAGGAAGCTTTTTTGTGCGTGTGTCCGGGCATGGCACTAATTCAGTCGGAGATAGTCTGACCACAGGTATTTACCGCCAAGTGTAGTGAACCACAAGCCGGCCGATACCATAAAGGTAGGAGTGAAGGAAGTGGTGTAGCGATTCCTTCGAACGTACGAACAGAAACTTGATATAAGGCTAAATGGTGGATAAGGTTGCGCGACAAACCGAAGTCCAAAAGGTAAACGTAAAACCAAGGGAGTAAATCAAGGCGTTGTGAAAGAAGCAGGATTAGTGAATTACCCGGGAGGCCTCACAGGCAACGAAGTCCAATATCTTTAAAATCAGTGATGGTAAGTTCTGCGATAAAAAGCTTACTGTGAGGAGTCAGCTGAGGTCATAGTAGGTGTCTCACCAGTACTAAAGGACCTAATGTTTATATGATGTCACTCATCATAAAGCAATATCTAGATAGTTCGAAATTGGAATCATCTCATAAATGGAAAACGTAATTCTATGGAGATGAAGGAAAAGGGAACGGTTCTAGATAAATCTACGATATGAAAAGGAGAACACAGACATGAGATTAATTGATGAAATACTAAGTGATTCAAATATTGATAGGGCTATTCTACAGGTCAAGAGAAACAAGGGTGTATCTGGAGTCGATAAGATGACAGTAGATGAACTTGATGAATATTTCTATAAGCATAGAAGAGAGATTAGATATTCCATACTTAATAAGAAATATAAGCCCCAATCAGTTAAGAGAGTCTATATCCCAAAGCCTAACGGCAAGAAAAGACCATTAGGTATACCTACAGTTGTAGATAGAGTTATTCAACAGGCTGTTGCACAAGTGTTAATGAAGAAACTAGATTCTTCATTCAGTGAATTCAGTTATGGATTCAGATCAGGAAGAAGTGCACAGATGGCTGTACTGAAGACCCTAGAATACATCAATGAAGGCTATGACTGGGTTATAGACTTAGATATTGAAGCATATTTTGACACTGTAAATCATGACAAGTTAATCTCAATACTTAGAGAAAAGAATATGAATGACTCAACAACATTACATCTTATTCGCAAGTTCATGCAGGCAGGGATTATGGAAGATGGTTTAGTAAAACCTTCTAGAATCGGTGTACCGCAGGGCGGCCCTCTTTCTCCAATTATTTCTAACGTTTATTTAGATAAGTTTGACAAGGAATTGGAAAATAGAGGAGTGCGCTTTGTAAGATATGCAGATGACTGCAATATCTTTGTCAAGAGCGAAATGAGTGCGAATAGAGTAATGAAGTCAGTCACTTCATGGCTTGAAAGAAAACTATTTCTTGAAGTCAGCGCTACTAAGACCAAAGTGGTCAGACCACCCGAAAGCAAGTTTCTAGGATTCACCTACCTCCAAAGGAATGGTGTATGGAAATGCAAGCCCTCCAATCAGAGCAAGAGGAAACTCTACGATAAATGTAGAAAGGAACTTGTAAGAAGGATAGGAATTGCACGTCCTATTGCAGTTACATTTAAAAGAATCAACCAGATTGTAGTGGGATGGATTAACTACTATCGAATAGGCGTGATGAAATATTTCGTTGACGTCTTTGGTCAATGGCTTCGCCACAAAATCAGAGTTATTATTCTTAAACAGTGGAAGAAGCCAAAAAGAATTTATATTAATCTACAGAAACTGAATAAGAAACTTAGATGTCTCTTTACAGATGAACAAATATTCTCGGTAGCAAACACTAGGCTAGGTCTATACAGACAGGCCGATGGCCATGTAGTCAATTTTCTACTTAGTCCCAAGATTCTAGCCATAAAGAAAAAGGAGAGACCAGGTTTGGTCAATCCTCTTAACTACTATCTAAGTTAGTTTGAAATTATCATATAAATGTAGCGCCGTATACGAGACCAGTGACTTATGTACGGTGGCTCTGGAGGCATTACAGAAATAATAATTAATCTCAGTATTGATATTATTTCCTGTCTACCCTATTATACTTGTTGAGAGAATATGAAGGAGGGGGTTTTATGACTCTAGATGAGTTAAAGATTGGTGAAAGTGCTACAGTATTTATGTAGGGGGCTCTGGGGCATTAAGACAACATTTCCTAGATATGGGTTTAATACCAGGTTCTGTTGTGACATTGGAAAAATTCGCCCCAATGGGTGAATGGAATTAGTATCATTACGTTTAGACGAAAAGATTGAATAGATATGATCTAAAGGTGTTAACCTATTCCGCCTATTCAACACCATATTCAAGGACTCGGTGAAGGTAAATATCATGATAAAGAGACTGAACATCCTTTATCAGAAGGAACACAGATTAGCGTTAGCAGGTAACCAGAACTGTACATTATTTAATCAATTAACAGGTTCTAATCAACATAGGGAACTTCCCTGGTGTGACTGTTGATAGAAAGAGCGGGTCTATTAAAGGACATCCAGAAACATGACTGATTTACCAGGTATTTATTCTTTATCTCCTTATACAATGAAGGTATCTAGACAGTATATCTTAAATGAAAAACCTAAAGGAAACATCGTAGATGCGACAAATATAGAAAGAAACCTATATCTCACTATGCAGTTAATGGAACTAGATGTACCAATGGTTCTAGCACTGAAATGATGGATGAATAAGAGGTAATGGTGGTTATGTTCATCTAAATAAGATGGAAGAACTATTGGGAATTCCAGTTGTTCCTATTTCTCTTTGCTAAGAATGAAGGTATTGATGAATTAGTAAATCATGCCATCCATGTAGCAAAATATCAAGAAGCACCTTTAAGACAGGATTTCTGTGATGAAAATGATGAAGGTGGTGCAGTACATAGATGCTTACATGCCATCATGCATTTAATTGAAGACCATGCACAAAGAGCAGGTATTCTATTACGTTTTCGGCTAATAAACTAGTAGAAGGTGATGAAAGAGTAGAAGCAGCTCTAGACCTTGATACTAATGAAAAAGAAATGATTGAACATATCATTTCACAGATGGAAGAAGAAAGAGGATTAGACCGTACTGCCGCTATTGCGGATATGCGTTTTACCTTTATTAATAAATTAGTTAAAGAAACAGTGCTTAAACCACATGAAAGTAAAGAAAGAGAAAGAAGCCGTAAGATAGACCAGATTCTAACTGGTAAATATACAGGTGTTCCAGCTTTTATCGTTATTATGGGACTCGTATTCTTTTTAACATTTAATGTATTTTGTGCCTGGGGACAGTCACTTATGGAAATGGGTGTTGATGCTTTGACTCAGGTTGTAGATAAAGGACTCACTGCTTGGAATATTAATCCAGTATTACATTCATTAGTTATTGATGGTGTATTCCAGGGTGTTGGTTCTATTATTAGTTTCTTACCTATTATCGTTATTTTATTCTTCTTCTTATCATTATTAGAAGATACAGGATATATGGCGCGTGTTGCCTTTTGTAAGTGATAAACTACTCAGAAAGATTGGTTTATCAGGAAGAAGTATTGTGCCAATGTTGATTGGATTTGGATGTTCTGTGCCAAGTGTTATGGCCAGCCGTACACTCCCTTCAGAACGTGACCGTAAGATGACAATCATGTTGACACCATTTATGAGTTGTACTGCAAAGCTTCCAATCTATGCATTCTTTTTGCAGCTGCATTCTTCCCTAAACAAGCTGGACTTGTCATGGTAGGCTTATATATCTTTGGCATTGTGATGGGAATTATTACAGCTCTTATTTCTAAGCGTTTTTTATTTGAAGGGGAAGCTGTTCCATTTGTGATGGAACTTCCTAATTACCGTATGCCAAGTGCAAAAACTACTTTCCAGTTATTATGGGAAAAGGCAAAGGATTTCTTACAAAAAGCCTTTGGTATTATCTTTATCGCTTCTATTGTCATTTGGTTCTTACAGAGTTTTAATTTAAGACTAGATTTAGTTTCTAATTCACAGGATAGTATTCTAGCGATGGTGGCAGGATTCATTGCGCCAATCTTCAAACCTTTAGGTTTTGGTGATTGGAGAATTTCTACATCACTTATTGCAGGATTTATGGCTAAAGAAAGTGTTGTTTCTACACTACAAGTATTATTTAAAGGAACAGAATCTTTAATGACAATACTTACACCTCTAGGTGCACTATCACTCTTAATATTCTGTTTATTATATACACCTTGCGTGGCAGCTATCGCTTCTATTAGAAGAGAACTAGGTGGTCCATGGGCTGTAAAGATTGTGGTTTTCCAGTGTGTTATTGCCTGGATTTGTGCCTTTATCGTACATACTATTGGATTACTCTTCATATAATTATTTTTCTCAAAATAGTTGTAATGTTTGATACATTTATTGTGATTAATTATAATAAATGTATTGAAGGAGGTGTTCATCATGAGATTATCTAAAATCATACTTTATTCAGATGCGAAAGGACGTGGAGTAAAACCGGATGCTTGTGTAGAAGTCAGTCAGCGTTTAACCATTATGCGTGATGGACACATCTGGTTTACTGGATACAATTACGGAGATGGATTCAATTCTAGAAGAATTATTAGACGTAAAAAGAGTAAATATAGGACAAGAAAAAGCTGAAACACTCTTAGAACTATTAAAAGAATTCTTTCTTGAATCTTCTAATCATCCATCTTCTACAAATCGTGATTGGTGGCGTATTCAGTTAATTGATGAAGACGGAAATGAATACAACTATAATGTATCTATTGTAGGAGAAGTCATTCTTAAAGAAATAGATCTCACACAATATATGAGAAATATCATTCCTATAGATGATATGTATTTGTTTGGAAATAAGGATTCACACAATTTGACATAATCGAATTATAATCTTAACACATTCATTAAGTATTATATGTATCGTAGTCAAGCAATCCCTTCCCTTCGTTAGACTACAAAGTATAAGTGTAAATACAAGAAAGAAGATAAGTGTTCCCCATGCTTATCTTTTTTTTCTTTATCACATAGTTTGAATTAACTAATTGATTTATGTAGTATGAGTAAGGGAGGTGTTCATATGGTTTTAATTATACCCTTTATAGGAACAACACTAGGTGCAGCCTGTGTGTTCTTTATGAAAAAAAGAATTAAGTTTAAATATACAAAAAGCACTCACTGGATTTGCGGCAGGTGTAATGGTGGTTGCCTCTATCTGGAGTTTAATCATTCCATCACTTGATCAATCTTCTACCTTTATTCCTGCACTTATAGGATTTTGGTTAGGTATACTATTCTTATTATTACTTGATCATTTGATTCCTCATATGCATTTAGATCATAGTCAGGAAGGACCACGTAGTCACTTGTCTCAAACGATCAAGTTAGTACTTGCAGTCACTATTCACAATATTCCTGAAGGTATGGCAGTAGGCGTTGTCTATGCGTCTTATTTATCAGGTAATAAAGGAATAACTGCCATGGGAGCACTTGCTTTATCAATAGGTATCGCAATACAGAACTTTCCTGAAGGCGCAATTGTATCCATGCCTTTAAGAAGTACAGGAGCGTCTCGATTGAAGTCTTTTTATGTATGGTACATTGTCGGGTATTGTAGAACCTATCGGAGGTTTTATTACAGTCTTATTATCAAGTTATATTATCTCAGTGATGCCTTATCTGCTTAGTTTTGCAAAGAGGTGCTATGATGTATGTTGTAGTAGAAGAATTAATTCTGAAATGAGTCGGGAGAACATTCACATTTAGGTGTATTATTATTCTCAGTAGGATTTACTTTGATGATGGTTCTAGATGTCGCATTAGGTTAATTCGTAGTATTAATCTTTACTATTATTTGAATTAAGCATAAGATAGATATAAGAGGTGAAATAAATGAGAAAGATATTCATAGTTTTATTGATGTCTTTGTTTTTATAAGCCCAGTTTATGCAGATAATCATGTAGTCAATGTCAGCTATGATGGTAAAGTGACAACTGCTTCTGGAGAAGCACCAACACTCCCATTAAAGGCGAAGGTAACCTTCTATGATGGTAGTGAGAAGGAATATAATATTGACTGGAATACATTTGATGAAAGCTTATATAAGACAAGAAATGCGAGTCAATTTACTGTCACAGGCTCTATTGCGGATTTACAGGTAACCACTAGCTGTATAGTGAATGTAGAAGCAGCTAAAATAACACATATTAATGAATTAGCTAATAAAACAGTGACTATAGGAGAAGCACTCTCTTTACCTGCAACAGCTTCTGTAACATGGTCTAATGGAGATCAATCAAATGAAATCATACGCTGGGATAATTATGATAATAATGCTTTAAAGTATGTACATACATTTTCTTTAAATGGTCATATTTATGATCAGACTATTACACAGACAGTTCATGTAAAGTATGCATCTGTTACAAGTGTAAGTGTTCCTGCAGTTGTTTATACAACTACAGGAGTAGAAGCACAATTACCACAATATGCGACTGTTAGTTATTCTAATAAGACAAGTAAAAAGGTCAAGATTATCTGGGATAATCAGATTTTTAATGAAGCAGGTAAATATACAGTTTATGGTAAGTTATATCAGTCTACACGTAAAGTATCAATACGAGTAGAAGTAAAGAAAAATGAAGACACTACTACAGAAACGCAAAAACAGGAAGAACCTGTAAAAAAGACTAAGACTAAAAAAAGAATAAAAATGAGAATAAGAAGGTTAAAAAAAAGAGAAGTCATCTTTTTCTTATGTGATCGCATTAGTAGTATTCACAGCTATTTTATTTGGTTTTATCACATTAGTTTCTTTTGTTAAAAGAAAGATTAGAATCAAGGAGAATCGTTAAGGATTCTCTTTCTATTTTTATTAATAAGGTAAGCGCTTACTGGAGGACAAGTATGAATGAAATAAGGGGTGTTAGAAAAAGAATGTTGTTAAGATTATTCAGTCGTTAGTAAAACAAGGAGGGTGTACAAAGAATGAATTAGTATTCTATACTGGTTTATCTTTATTTACGATTGATAGTCTTTTAGAAGAGATGTTGAAAAGTAATCTTGTAATTAAAGAAGGATATAGAGAATCTACTGGTGGAAGACCAAGTATGGGCTATCAAGTCAATGGAGAGTTTTCACAAACATTATGTATATATGCTTATAAGCATGATAAGACAATAACAGTTATAGGACGTCTTTATAATCTCTATAGTGAGAAGATGAAAGAAAGAAGAAAAGATGTATCTAAACTAGATTATGAAGTATTATGTTCTTTTATAGATGAGATGTTGAATGCACAGGTACATACAATATGTCTTTCATTACCGATAGTGATATAGATATAAATATAAAGAATCGTTATAAACAGCGTATATTAATAGAAAATAATGTATATATGGGGGCTATAGGCGCTTATATTAAGCATATGCAATATGATTCTATAGTCTTATTAGATTCAAAGGGTGATTCACGTTTAGGAATAGTTATTAATGGACATCTTGTAGAAGGAAAGAGTTCTATTGCTGGACAAACTTGTTTCTTGCATGTTATAAATCATGAAGATTACAAGAATAGAAGATCTATGAAAGGTAGAAGTAAAAGACTTGTTTTAGAATTACAGAATATTATTGGAATGTTGAATCCTGAAGCTATTGTAATATGTGCTCAAAGTATTGATGAACATTATGTAGAAGAAGAACTATTAAAGATATTTAAGATGAGTGATATGCCTCATTTGATTTATATTGATAATTATATTGATGAAGTCATGTTAGGTATGGAGAGTATAAGTAAAGATAGCTTATTTGACAAAATGTCAAGATAAAGTATGATGGTAGAAAGGGATGAAAAAGATGTCACAGACAGTATTAATTACAGGTGCTTCTAATGGAATAGGGAAAGCATGTGCACGTGTATTTGCGAGAAAAGGATATGATCTTGTACTTGTTGCACGTCATAGAGAAAAACTAGAAGCAGTGAAAGCAGAATTATCTGAATATGATGTACAGATCAAAGTGATTGCGATGGATCTTACAGGAGAAGATCTTTGCCGTAGATCTATATAATAATTTAGTACTTGATGATATAAGTATTGATATTCTAGTCAATAATGCAGGTTTTGGAGATCATGGTGCATTTCATGATTCATCATGGGAAAAACAGAAGAAGATGGTTTTATTGAATATAGTGGCTTTAATGCAGATGACTTATGTATTTGGTCAGTCAATGAAACGTAGAAAGAAAGGCCGTATATTGAATGTGGCTTCTATTGCCGGACTTTGTGCAGGACCTTATATGTCTACTTATTATGCAACGAAAGCTTTTTGTATTATCTTTTAGTGAATCTATTGACTATGAACTGAAAGACTATAATGTAGAAGTATCATGTTTATGTCCCGGTCCTACCAAGACAGGATTTATGGATGTAGCCAACTTAGGTCAGTCTCCTATGTTTAAGTTATTTAAACCACAGTCTGCAGAGGCTGTTGCGGAAATAGGTATACAAGGTTTATTTGATAATCGTTTAGTTCAGTTCACGGGTATATCAGGATACTTATTAAATATTAAAAGCAAGATTCCTACCACGCTCATTTTTAAGTTCATGTACAGGATTTGTGAACGGAAAGAGAAAAGTATGATTGAACATCCATTAGAACCAATCATAGATGAACAATGTGAAGTATTAATATTAGGAAGTTTCCCTTCAGTTAAATCAAGGAAAATTTCTTTCTATTATGGACATCCTCAAAATAGATTTTGGAAGATTATTGGTACAATCACACAAACAGACTATGAAACAATAGAAGATAAGAAAAAAAGATGTTGTTGGAACACCATATTGCGATATGGGATATTATTCATTCATGTACTATTACAGGAAGCAGTGATGCCTCTATTAAGGATGTTGTACCTAACGATATTAAAACTTTAATACAAGGTACAAATATAACAGCACCTTTAAATCTGTGGGGGTCACACTGTGGCTCCCACTTTTTTAGATATTTTTGTGTAATTAAAAACCTTTCGCTGTATCATTAATTTGCTCATATCAACTCAAAGCGAAAGGAGATCACAAATTGAATAATGATCTAAAAATTATTTTAGGGGATTATGAATCCTTTGTACAGTCTCATACGACTGAAATCAATGAAAAAGAAGTGATTTATTATATCACGCTTAAGAGAACCATTATCTCCTGTCCAGAATGCGGCAGTAGAATGAATATTAAGGACTATAGAAAATGTAAAGTCATACATAACATGATAAGAGGCAAAAATACCTCCCTGATACTAAAAAAGAGAAGATTAGTATGTCCTCAATGTAATAAGGTAATGACAGAGGGAAACCCATTTACAGAGAAAAGTCACAGTAGATTATCTCAAACCTCAGAACTGGAAATCATGAATAAACTTAAAGAACCTACAACTACTTTTTTTTCACTGGTTGCTAGATTCTTTAACACAAGTCCTACTAAAGTCGTTGAAATATTCGATAAGTATGGTCAGATGCGTAGACAGCCTTTACCTGAGATTATATGTATTGATGAGAAGCACTGGAAACATAAAGGACAAAACAGATACATGTGTGTTATTCTTAATTTTAAGACCATGGAAATTGTAGATATCATTGATGGAAGAACCAAGAAGGTATGGTCAAGTTATACTCAGATAATCGATAAAAAAAGAACTCGCTAAAGTCAAATATATCTCTATTGATATGTATGAGACATACAGATTTGTAAGAAATCAATACTTCCCTGGGGCAGTATTGTTATGCGATTCATTTCATGTCATAAAAAATATCAATAAAGTATTAGATGCTATCAGAATTAAAGTAGGCAAAAGATACCAAAAAGATAGTACTGAATATTATCTTCTCAAAAAGTTTCACTTCCTTATATTGAAAAACTACAATGATATTCCGTTCAACAAGGCAAGATATAATAAAAAGCTTAAAAGATATATAGACTATCATCAGTTGCTTGAAATAATCCTAAGCATAGATAAGAAACTAACAGAAGCATATAATCTAAAGGAACAATATATAGCCTTTAATCATTATGCAACATCTGAAGACTGTAGAGAATGGCTATCAAGAATAATTCAAGAATATGCAACATCAGGAATTACTGGCTTCATATCATTATCTGGAACTCTTATAAACTGGTTTGATGAAATATGTGCATCATTTGATTTAGTAGATGGTCGAAGAATATCTAATGGACCTGTAGAAGGAATCAACTCCAGAATAGATAAGATACTTTCAAATGCATGTGGATATCAGAACTTTGCAAGAATGAGAAATAGACTAATGTATTCTCTTAATAAATCCTCTAATCCTTCCTCTTACGCTATTGATGAAACAATCAAAAGAGAAGGAAAAAAGAGAGGATCTTATAAGAAAAAGAACTAATAAAACATTTAAATAGAAGTAATATGAGCGCACTAAAGGGCAGTCATTTCTAAGCTTTCAACCAAAGCGTTTAGAGATGCAATACTGGCTTTTAATTCTGCAATAGTACTAGCTAAATCAGCTGATGCAATAGTCATGTTTTCAACTGTAGCTTTAGTAGAATTACCCATCAGAATTGCCCTCCGTTTCATGTGATAATTATACCATAAATCGTGCAATTTTTCTATGAATCAAGGCCATTATATGACTGCTTTTGGACCTGTTTTCTTTATCCTTCCAGGCTGCACAACTGCCAGTCCCTCCAGGAGCCATCTGAACTGCTGGCGCGTTATTTCTTTTGCTTCGGATTCATCTCTAGGCCATTTGAATCTGCCGTCTTCCAGTCTCTTGTAAAGAAGTACAAAGCCATCACCCTCCCAGTACAGTGCCTTAATCACTCTCGAATTTCTACCACAGAACAGGAATACTGAATTTGAAAAGGGATCTAAACTAAACTGTGTTGTAACCAGTGCACTAAGCCCATCAACCTGTTTCCTCATATCTGTATAGCCAACAGCTATATAGATGTGCTCTGCCTTGGAGATGTCACCTAACATAATAGTGCACCTATGATGTTCGTTACAGTTCCAATATCTGTATCACAGGGAAATTCTATATGAACATCTCCTTTAGTAATGATTA